>Ga0210409_10000598_pt1 | contig 55529 bp, 41 predicted proteins | sample IncBWH17MmetaG_FD_161649 | JGI IMG/M metagenome (GOLD analysis project Ga0210409, IMG submission 161649) | Forest soil microbial communities from Barre Woods Harvard Forest LTER site, Petersham, Massachusetts, United States - Inc-BW-H-17-M | ecosystem: Environmental > Terrestrial > Soil >... | reverse complement strand
AGAGGAGCCCCGGCCAGCCTTGGCCATATGAATAGCTGATTGGCAGGCTGGTCACCGAGAGGTGCTTGTAGGGAAAAGGACCATACCACGCCGAAAACACACGCACGGAGTTCGCGATCTCCGTCCCCATGGTTTTGGCCATATTGGAAGGCGACATCGAACCGACCGCGGCCTGTTGCGCGCCAGGGCCGGACTCAAAATAACGCTGTACTTGCGTCATCACATCATCGAGCTCGCGGTTCGCATAAACGTCTATGAGGACATCTCCCGCTTTGTCGTTGGTGACCTTGTAATCGCCATAGGCGAATCCCGCCACGGCCAGGGGAATCTCGCTCTTCCAAGTTGTAATTCTGGTGCCTCCGTCGACCGTGTCGCTGGTTTTCTCTCCCGTCGCCACCAGTACCGAATTTTTCGGACTATGAAATGTCAAATCAAAATCCGCGCGCGCCGAAAAGCTATTCGGCCTTTCGGGATACCACCCTGAACTTTCGCAGAAATAATTTCCGCTGCCAGCTTTGCGAATCGCGCGTTTCCCGCCGTATCGAAAATCGAGCGATAGCGGCGCCCCGACCGCAAGCGGCTGCGCGAGAATCACGGCCACATAATCGCCGTAGGACTGGTAGCGGTCTTTTGTCTCTCGCGATTGGTAGAACACCAGCGCATTGTTGCTGGAATCTTTGACCGATTCGAGGCGCAGATTGGCATCGAGGTTGAAGATGAGCACGCTTTGTCCCGCAAGCCGTGGCTCAAGATTCAGGTGTGCGGTGGCGTTCAGATCCGCTCCTGAAGTGACAGCAGCGTCAATTTTATAGCTGCGAATGACGAAGTCTTCCTTGGCTTGCGGATCTTTCCAGGCGTCAGCGCTCGTCCGGCCTCCGGCAGGGAAGCTCATCCAGGTGTCGAATATTTTGAACGGCCCAATATCCACCCAGCGCCCAACCCCGATGTCTTCGGGATCCATCGCATCATCGTGGACTTCCACCCAGCTCTTGTCGGTTTTCAGGTCCGCGAGAAAGTACGCGGTGCGGGCGCGGTCCGCCGACAAAATGCTTTGCAGCAAGCGCGGCATGGACGATTCGCCCAGATCCTCACGCTCTTTTTGGCGTTTCGCATAAATATCATCGGCGGCTGTGCCGGAGGCCTGCCATTTCACTTGCTTGGCGACTTCGTCGAGCAGGCCATCCGTGAAACTGAACGTAGCGTCGGTGAAATCCACATTGAGCCTGTCCCGCTTTGTAAATAGGCGAAGCTGCTGAGCCTCTTGCGGATTCGGAGGCAACACTTGCAGTCGCCCTTTGCCGTGGAAGACGGCGCCGAAAACGAAGCCGTTAACGGGCTGGGCAAATTGAATAACGCCGTCCGTCAGATTGATGCGGACATGGTCGCGTACGATGTCAACGTTTTCCACATGAGCCAGATTGGTAGGGTCCATTGCCGGAGCAGAAAGCGCGTTCCATACGGTCGCGGCGGGGGAAGCCGCCGGCGCCTGCGTGAAGCACTGCGGCGCGAACGCGCACATTCCCACAAGAGAAAGGACAGCAGTCCGGAGATAAACGGTCATTAGGAGGGCTCCCGCAACGCTGCGTGAAAATACCCTGTCTTAGCTCAGACGGCAAGTGCCAAGACGAATACGCGTGCGCGGAACGAAAGTGTCACACGCCAAGACCTGTTTTGCATGCGCACGTCCGGTGCGGGGCTGAAGCATGACGGCGCGCGCCTGCCGGTGATGGCGTGGCCGAAAACTGCTTACACAGAATCGTCGCGAAGTACGGAAACTCGCGGCACTTGAGGTAGTCTAGTCAGACGGTGATGGCGGTTCGGCAAAACGAGGAAGCGCGCGAGAAACGCAGGGCGGCGCTGCTGAGCGTGGGCTCGGCTGTGCTGCTGGTTTCCTTGAAGGCTTTTCTCGTAATTCGAACGGGAAGCTTGGGCGTCCTCTCCGAGGCGCTGCACTCCGGGCTGGACCTGCTCGCGGCAGTCATCACTTTCCTCTCCGTGCGCGTCTCGGATGAACCGGCCGATGAACAGCATCCCTACGGTCACGGAAAATTCGAAAATTTCTCTGCGTTCGTTGAGACGGCGCTACTTCTCCTCACAGCGCTGTACATCATTTACGAAGCCTTTGACCGGCTGTTTTTTCATAGCGTGCATATTCAGCCGAGCGTCACGGCCATCCTCGTGTTGCTCGTGGCGCTGGCCATTGACGTGACCCGGGCGCGGGCGCTCAAGCACGTTGCGCAGAAATACTCGAGCGACGCGCTGGAAGCCGACGCGCTTCATTTTTCAACGGACGTGTGGAGCACCATGGTGGTCATTTCCGGTATCGGCCTCGTCTGGGCAGGCGAGACATGGAACCTGCCGTGGCTTGGGTACGCGGACGCGCTTGCAGGTCTTGCCGTTGCGGCCATCATTCTCTGGGTAGGCTCGCAACTCGGCAAGCGAACTCTGGATGCGTTGCTGGATGTCGCTCCCAAGGGTTTGCAGCAGGAAATCGCCATGGCCGTGGGGCGGATGGACGGGGTTTTGGACGTCGATCGCGTGCGCGTCCGTCGCGCCGGTAACCGGCATTTCGTTGACGCCACGGTTAGCGTCGCGCGGACCGCCAGCCTCGAACAAGTGCATGCGCTCAGCGACGCCATCGAGAAACGCATTGGCGAGATTGTCCCCTCGGACGTCATGGTGCACGCCGAACCCCGCGCGCCGCAGGGTGAACATTTGTTTGAAGCGATTCGCGCGGTTGCCCAGCGCATGGGCTTGGCCATTCATGACGTCACTGCGCTGCAGCACGCCGGGCAACTTTTTATCGAGCTGCATCTGGAAGTGGACGAGAACCTGAGCTTGCGAGACGCGCATCGCCAAGCCACGGCGCTCGAAGAAGGAATTCGCAAGCTGCGTGACGGCTCAACGGACGTGAACATTCATATTGAGCCGCTCGGCCGTCACATCGCTACGCCCGACGCAGGCGCCGGCGAAATGAAGCAGCTCTCCCGATCCATTGAGGATTTCTTGAACAGCTTGCCCTCTGAATTCGACGAGCTGGTGAATTGCCACGACGTACGCGTCCGCCAGGTGGAACACCACATTATGGCTTCTTGCCATTGCACGATGCGAGGCGCGCTGCCCATTACCCAGGTCCATGACGTGACGGCCACGCTGGAGGATCGAGTTAAGGCACATTTCCCGCAAATTTATCGCGTCACGATTCATCCCGAGCCCGTCGAAGAAAAATAATTTGACAGACTCAGACGTTAATCCAGATGGGGCGGTTTGGCAGACCCGGCGAAAACCTGTCCGGCTAGCGCGAAGACAGCCGGGAAGCACACGAGCACGTAGCGCGGCTCTGGCGTTTCAATCGTGGTGAGAAACGCGGTGCGCAACAGAATGTAGCCAAGAAGCAGAGCGACGGCCAGCCGGAGCGCCGAGCTCTCCCGCGATATTCGCCAGGCGCCCCACAACGCAAGCGCGACGTACAGAGCATTCAACAAGAAAAATCCGAGCGTGACGGACAAGTCGATTGGATCTTCCCGCCACGATCCTTTGATCGGAAAAACTTGCCCCGAAAAAGGCAGAAGCTCGATGCGCGGGGTAAACCACATGGCGAAGGCCCTCGCCACAGGCAGCCACAAATAAGTGCGCAGCGGGTGCCGCGCAGTCCGCTCGCTCGCCAACTGCCCGAAAGCAGCATCTTCCTCGGGAGTGATGGTAACGTCGTTGTTGTAAAGCTCGAGGAGCGCCGCCACTCGATCCTTTTCATCCGGCGTGTCGAAAGCGCGCGCTGGGATGTCTTCCAGATTGATCACTTCATCGTTTAGCTTCCATGGGACGAGAAAGCAATCCCTTACGCGGAAAAGCCAGGTTTTCTCCCAGGCCATGAATCCTCGTGGAACGAATTCCCCGGACATATTTAGATTCTTGGGAGCGAGGAACTGCACTTCGTGCAGCGTCACGGCGTTGCGCACAGTCCAGGGTGCCAGCGGCAAGATGCATCCAATCGCGGACAGCGCCGCCAGTCGCGCCAGAGAAAGAAATCGCCGCTTTCGCAACCAAACAAAAGCAAGCAGAATCCAGGCCGCAACAAGCAGAAGTGGCGTTTCTGGACGAAAGAGCGTCCCCATTCCAATCAAAAATCCGCTGGCCAGCGCAAAGGCCGATTCGGCATGCGACACGGCCCACTTGCTTAGGAAAAACCCTGCTTGTCCGCCGCATGCAGCCCAAATCAGAGCGGTCAGCGACACCACGGCAGCCGCCGTGAAAAATCCCGCAAATACTTCGGTCATCGGAACCGCCGCGTAATTTGCAGTGAAGGGACAGAGGGCAGCTATCCACAGTGTCACGATATAGACGCGCTGCCAGCTTTTCGGATTCGGCCGCAGCAAAGCCAGCAAAGCGCCGAGCCCTGCCGTTAACAGGCAAGCACTCAGGTCCACTACCAATTGCACCAGCGTGACGTACAGTCGTGCTTCCGGGCCCGTGCGCCGCGTAATCGCATAAATAATGGCCAAAAACGCGGGGTAGCCCGGCATGCGCAGGTCGACCGGCACCAGGTCCCCGTCCACGGTTATGGCGTAGACGTGATGCTGCAACCAATTCGTGGCCAGTTGTTCATAAAGCGCCGTATCCGTTGGGGCAAAGGGAAACTTGAACGCGAAGAACAGCCGCAGGCAGAGGCCTGCTGCCAATGCGGCGACGGTATGCGAGAAAATTCGCTTCATGAACGCAACGCATCTTACAATAGAGCAGACGGAATCGCGCAGATGGTCTAGGCTCGCCCACGGCCCAGTTCCCTGCCATGCCGCCAGGTTACACGCATTGATGTATGCGTTGTCGTAAGGATTGTTCTAGACATTCATGAAAGAACGCGGACCTATCTTTTACGACGCTCAACGTGCGCGATGGCGCCGCACGCGCCGCTTCATGGAAATTACCGGAGCGCTGCTAACTCTCCTACTGGCCTATTTTTTTGTCACCATCGTGATAAGCGTTGAGCTTCCCGCAGGGCTGCTGCCTGAGATCAAGCCTGCGTTTCACGCACTGAAAACAGCCGCCAAGAAAAAAACCGTCGGGGGCCGCGAAGGCCGCCACCGTCGCGTGGCCAACATCGGCAAAATTCCGGAAAGCTACGATCCGCTTCGTGCGGCGTTCTATGTCAGTTGGGATGCCAACAGCCTGGCGTCGCTCAAGAAGCATTACAAAGATATCGATTTGCTTATGCCCGAGCAGTTGCACGGGGTAACGCCCGACGGCGCGCTCACCATCGTGGACTACACGCACAATCAAACACGTCCTGTGAAGGCGACCCCCGCGGAGGCTATCGCTCTCTTAAAGGGCGATGAACTTCACCAGTGGATGCAATCGATGAAGGCAGTCAATCCCTCCTTCGAATTGCCTATGATGGGCATGCTCGATAACTACGACGGCTACAATTGGCACATCGACGAGATGGCCGCGCTGCTCGCAAGTCCTGCTGCACGCCGCTTTCTCATTCAAAACGTCACGGAATACGCCGTTCTGGCCCACCAGTCCGGCATCGTGGTGGACTTTGAGGAAGTTCCCGACGCGAGCCAGGTTCACTTCAAACAGTTTGCCGCGGAACTCGCTACCTCGCTCCACGCCGCCAACCTCAAACTCATGATCGCTCTGCCCGCTCGCGACGACGATTACGACTACGAATATTTCGGCAAACAATGCGACGCCATCATCCTCATGAACTACGATCAGCACTGGCTGACGTCGCCGCCTGGCCCCATCGCAGCTCAGGACTGGTTTGTCGAAAATCTGCGCCAGATTCTGGAAGTCGTGCCCGCTCAAAAAATTGTCGTGGGCATCGCGAACTACGCGTACGACTGGGGCGAAACGGGAAAAAAGGGAGCCTGGTCTGGAGCCGAGTTTAGCGTTCAGGAAGCCTTGCTGCACGCTTACGAATCGGAAACCGACGTCGAATTCGACGAAAGCTCGCTGAATCCGCACTACTCCTATTCCGATGAGCAGAATCACACTCATAGGGTCTGGATGCTGGACGCCGTGACGGCGTACAACCAGCTTCGCGCGAGCGAACGCCTGGGTGTGCAGGGCACCGCCCTCTGGCGGATGGGTTCTTCGGATTCTTCTATCTGGCCCATCTGGGACGCCACTCGCCCCGATGACGCCGCTCGTCAAAAAATTAAGGATATTCCGCCCGGACCCGACTTGACCTTGGAGGGCAACGGCGACATCTGGCATTTTGCCGATACGCCCAAAGCTGGCCGCCGCAGTTTCCTATACGACGCTGACACCGATCTCTTCACCGACGAAACCTACGAAGAATTGCCGCTCTCTTACGACATTGACCAAATCGGCGGCACGACAGAAAAGAAAGTCGTCCTCTCTTTCGACGATGGCCCTGATCCTCGCTGGACTCCCGCGATTCTCGACGTCCTCAAAAAGAAAAAGGCGCCTGCGGTCTTTTTCGTCGTTGGAGAAGCCGCCAATCAACACCCCGATATCCTCAAGCGTGCCTTCGCTGAAGGCCACGAGATCGGCAATCACACATTCACTCACCCGCAGTTCGATCAAATCACCAAAACGGAACTCAGGTGGCAGCTGAATCTGACCCAACGCCTCATCGAAAGCACCCTGGGTGCAAAGACCATTCTTTTCCGCCCGCCTTACGGCATCGATCACCAGCCGGAATATGCCGAGGAAGTCGCCCTGCTGCCTGTTGCGCAGGATATGGGTTATCTGATTGTCGGACAGCGGATCGATCCCGATGATTGGAGCTCTCCAGACGGAAAGAACCAGATACCCGCGGCGGACATCGTGCAAAATGTTTTGCGCCAGTCGGACAAGGGCAACATCATCCTGCTGCATGACGGCGGCGGAGAGCGCGCCCAAACGGTGGCTGCACTGCCGCAAATTATCGACGCACTGCGCGCTCGCGGTTATCAGTTCGTGTCCGTCGGAGACTTGATCGGCAAAACGCGAGCGGAAGTGATGCTGCCGCTCTCGACGCAAGAAAGGTTCGAAGCGCGCGCGGATGGTTTCATTTTCACTATTTTTCAGTGGTTCCGGTTTGCCATCGCAACGATTTTCATCGTCGGCATCGTCCTGGTCAGCGCCCGCGCGCTCGTCATCGGCATTCTCGCGCTGATCGAGAAGCTGCGTCCCGACCACGCCGTGATGCCCATACCGGAGCCCGCCGTCACCGTGCTGATTCCCGCGCACAACGAAGAAACCGTCGTGGTGCAGACGGTAACTTCCGTGCTTGCCTCCGACGTAAAATCTCTGCGCGTGATTGTCGTCAATGATGGCTCGACTGACAAAACAGGCCCGCTGCTCGACGCCTCTTTCGGAGATGACCCTCGCGTGCGCATCATCCATCAAGTCAATCGTGGCAAAGCGGCGGCCCTGCACCGCGCGTTAGGCGAGTCGGATACCGAAATCGTCGTCACCATCGACGCGGATACCGAGATCGAGCCGGACGCGATCAGCAAACTGCTGCGCCATTTTTCCGACCCGTCCGTTGGCGCCGTCGCCGGCAACGTCAAGGTCGGCAATCGCTCGCGATGGCTCACGCGCTGGCAGGCGCTCGAATACATCACCAGCCAAAATATGGAGAAGCGCGCCTTCGATCTCCTGAATTGCATCACAGTAGTCCCAGGCGCGCTGGGCGCGTGGCGAAAGCAGGCGATCGAAGCCGCGGGAGGCATCACGGCGGACACCGTTGCGGAAGATGCGGACCTGACCATCGGGATTCGGCGTCTGGGCTGGCGTATCAGTTATGACGAGGAAGCGATCGCCTGGACCGAAGCTCCGGAAACCGCCGGCGCTCTGATTCGCCAGCGATTCCGCTGGACCTTTGGCACGCTGCAATCGTTCTGGAAACACAGTGACACTCTCTTCCGGCCAAAGCACGGGACGCTCGGCTGGATCGCGCTGCCGAATATCTTCGTCTTTCAGTTAGTGCTTCCGCTGATCTCGCCAGTCATCGACCTGATGTTCTTCGGGTCGTTGTTACTGTGGGGGCTGGCGCAATTCCGCGTGACGAAATTGCCGCAGCTCTGGACGACCGCGGATGTCGAAAAATCCGTCATTTTCTTCCTCGGTTTCTTACTGATCGATGTGCTCACTTGTGCTCTCGCGTTTGCCCTGGAGAAAAAAGAGGATTGGACGCTGCTCGTCCCCGTCCTTCTACAGCGCTTCTACTACCGTCAGTTGATGTACGTCGTCCTCTTCCGCTCCGTGAAGGAAGCCGTCAGCGGACGCCCGGTAGGCTGGCGCGGCGTCGAACCCGAGACGCGTCGCCCCGCTGAGTCTGTCCTGAACCTGCAGAACTGACTGCTTACGCCTGTCCACATCCCGCGTCTGACTTCTCTGGGAGCCGCGCAAGGAGTCTCCAACGCTAACACGCCGCTCATTCTTGAAATCTTCCGCTGCGGCAGGCGGAGCGCTCGTTCTCGGGTTCTACCTCCCGGCCCGTTCTACGCCACTCGCAAGTGCTCCTTCTTCGGCCGCTTCCTTTGCTCCAAATGCTTGGCTCGAAATCTCGCCCGACGGGGTCGTCAAAATCTGGTGTAGCCATTCTGAAATGGGACAAGGGGTTCAAACGTCCCTCCCCATGATCGTCGCCGAAGAACTTTGTTGCGATTGGCGCCGCGTCCAAGTGCTGCAAGCCGACCTCGATCCGAAATATGGGAATCAGATCACCGGTGGGAGTGGAAGCATACGAACTTCCTACGAAACACTTCGCAAGGCTGGTGCCGCGGGCCGCGAATTGCTGGTTTCCGCAGCATCCTCGCATTGGGCAGTTCCCCACGCAGAATGTCACGCCGAAAACGGCCTCGTCCTTCACACAGCGACCGAAAGAAAAATCCTTTTCGAGCAGCTCCTGGACGCTGCATCCAACCTTTCCCCTCCCGCTGACCCTCCGCTAAAAAATCCTGCGGACTTCACGCTCCTCGGCAAGCCCACGCGCCGCACCGACGCCCCCGCTAAGGTCAACGGCTCCGCGAAATTCGGCATCGATACGCACGTCCCCGGAATGCTCGTCGCCAGCATGGAACGATGTCCTGCGTACGGAGGCACTCCTCGCAGCTTTAACGCCGAAGAATTGAAAGCCTTGCCTGGTGTCCGCGGCGTCTTCGAAATCCCCGCGATTCACATGACTCATCAGTTCGGAGAAAAGTCCGGCCCCGACAGCCGGAATTACACCTGCTCTGGTGTCGCCGTTGTGGCCGACTCCACCTGGGCCGCGATGCAGGCTCGCAAGCGCCTCAAGGTGGAATGGAACGAGCCCGCAGTCATTCGTGAAAGCACCGACACTCTTCGCCAACACATGATCGAGCTGGTCGCTAAGCCCGGCTCAGTCATTCGCAATGACGGCGATTTTTATGCCGCTCACAAAAGCGCCGCTAAGACCATCGAGGCTGACTATGAAGTTCCCTTCCTCGCCCATGCTCCCATGGAGCCCGTCAATTGCACCGCGCACGCCCGCGAAGGCGAATGCGAACTCTGGGCTCCCACACAGATTCCTGATGCCGCTGCCGCGAGCGTCGCGCAAGCTCTTGCCATTCCGAAGGAGCGCGTCAAAGTTCACGTCACCCTCATCGGCGGCGGATTTGGCCGCCGTCTCATTCAAGACTACGCCGTCGAGGCAGCGCTTATTTCTCGCGCAGCAAAAGCTCCCGCTAAAGTCATCTGGACCCGCGAGGACGACATTCGCCACGACTTCTATCGTCCCGCTGCTTGTTATTCTTTGCAGGCTGGTCTCGATGCGAAAGGAAATCTCATTTCTTGGAAGCATCGTGTCGCCTCGCCCTCCATCGGAATTTTTTATAGTGGCACAGGAATTTCCGCAGGCGAGGCTGCCGGAGTCGATTCGCTCGATTTTCCAGCGCTCTCGGTTCCCAATTTGCGTCTGGAGTTCGCGGTAGCGGAAACCGGCATGCCTCTTGGTTATTGGCGCTCGGTGGACGATTCTGGGAATCAGTTTGTACGATCCTGTTTTTTTGACGAAGCTGCTCACGCCGCCGGCCGTGATCCTGTCGAGTTCCTTCTCGCTGCACTCGGACCTGCGCGCAAAATCAATCTTGGCCAGGGCAACGGCACAATCGACATGGGCCGCCGCCGCGCTGTCGTCGAACTTGCCGCCGAAAAATCTGCCTGGAAATCAGCACTGCCGCCAGGGAGGGGCCGCGGCCTTGGTGTCATGTACGGCTGGGGCACCTACGTCGCACAAATTGCGGAAGTCACCTGCGATCCGAAAAGCGGCGCCGCCCGCGTAGACCGCGTTGTCTGCGCCATTGATTGCGGCTTCTGCGTCAATCCGCTTGGCGTTGAAGCCCAGATGCAAAGCGCCGTCAACTTCGGCCTCGCGCAAACCCTCAAAAGCGAAATTACCGTTTCGAACGGCCGCGTTAACCAAGCCAATTTCAACGACTACGAAGTCCTCCGCATGAACGAAGCTCCGCCCGTCATCGAAGTCCACATCATCAAAAACAACGAACGGCCCGGCGGCGTCGGCGAACCAGGTGTCCCCCCCACCGCACCCGCGGTCGTCAACGCCATTTTCGCCGCCACCGGCAAACGTATCCGCCGCCTGCCGATTCGCCAGATTCCCGGCTGACCCGGTTCGCCCTTAGAACGCAGTTCTGATCTTTTGGAACAACGCTAGCGGGCCTTCACCGTGTGTCGCCGTCCTACCACAGCCGTGGGCGCGTCAACACGAGCCCGCTCTTCTGTCGAGTCTGGCTGCTCGCGCTAAGTTAGTCACTGTCCGCCACTTAAGCCGTCCGCACCTCCCGAAACGCCTTGGTCTGCCGCTTGCACCTCCACTGGCGCTGGAGTTCGAGTGGCGGGGAACATGGCACTATCCGTGGAAAATTTTTTCAAAGGTACGCTTACGCGCTTTTTCCTGGCGTTGCTAGCAATGACTACGATCTCCGCCGGTCTGTCTGGCGGACAGAGCGATGACGGTCCGTCGCGGGTCGGCGAAGGATCGTTGCTCTATCGCTCGCCCATCTCCGGTCGCTATGAGTCCGTCCCCCTGGTGCACACCGATGCAGCCGTGGATGTGCGCGGCCTAGTCGCTTCAGCGACCGTGACACAGCGATACATCAACTCCAGTACGACGCCAGTCGAAGCCGTTTACATCTTCCCACTGCCTCATGACGCCGCTGTCTACGACATGGAAATTCGCATTGGCAATCGCATCATTCGAAGCGAAATCCACGAACGCCAAGAGGCCAAGCGCGTCTATGAACAAGCCAAAGCGGATGGCAAGCATGCCGCCTTGCTCGAGGAAGAGCGCCCCAACATTTTCACCGCTTCGGTGGCGAACATTATGCCCGGCGACCACGTCGACGTCCGGTTGCGATACGTCCAACCGTTGCGATGGGATGAAGGAAAGATGCGTCTTGTTTTTCCGATGGTCGTTGGCCCGCGCTACATTCCCGGAACGCAAGCGATCGATCACACCGGAACCGGCTGGGCTTCCGATACCGACGCGGTCGAGGACGCCTCGCGCATCACCCCCATTGTGCGAAATCCGGAAAGCCGCTCAGGGCACGACATCTCGCTCACCGTTGATCTGGACCCCGGCTTTGATACTGCATCGGTCAACTGCGTTTCCCATGCGGTCAACGTGAGTCGTTTGTCGGATGGCCGGCGGCACGTCGAACTTGCTTCGGGCGCTACTCTTCCAAACAAAGATTTCATCCTCGAAGTACAACACACTGAAACCCCCCAGCCAAAGGCCGCTCTGTTCCTCTCTCCGGGAAACGATTCCGCCGAAACACAATTCTTGCTCGCTGCTTTTCCGCCCACCGTCCGGGCCAGCCAACGCATGCCGGTCGAAATGCTTTATGTGATTGACGTGTCCGGCTCCATGGGCGGCACTTCCATCGAGCAGGCTCGTGAAGCATTGCTCCAGGCTCTGGGCCGTCTCGGTCCCGCCGATCGCTTCGGTATTCTCGCGTTCAATCACAGCTACCAGGAATTCTCGTCGGAGCCGTTGCTTGCCACGGCGGAAAACCTGGCAAAGGCCCGTAAGTACGTTCAGTACCTTCAGGCCGGCGGCGGCACCGAGATGCTGCCTGCGCTGCTCCACGTGATGCGGAAGCCACAGACTCCCGGAACGCTGCGCCACATCGTTCTTCTCACGGACGGCGATCTTGGCAACGAAGAACAAATCTTCGCAGCTCTTCGCCACGAATTGGGCGGAGCTCGTCTATATACCGTTGCCATCGGCAGCGCGCCGAATCTCTTCCTGGCCACTAAGATGGCGCAATTTGGCCGAGGGACTTTCACGCACATCGCGGACATCCATGAGATTCAGGCGCAGATGACGCACCTGTTTGAAAGCATCGAGAGTCCTGTGTTGACCGATGTGAAGTTGTCATTCGAAGGAGTGGAAGTAACGGACCTGTATCCCGAGCGCCCGCCGGATCTTTTTCAGCAGCAGCCGCTGCTCATCTTCGGCCGCATTTCAAAAGGACGTGTTGGCCTGCTGCATCTGACGGCTCGTGCGGGCAATGACCCGTATGAGACCACCATCGCGTTCGATACTTCGAAGGCGGCTTTCCATCCGGGAATCACCACGCTCTGGGCGCGCCAACGCGTCGAAGAGCTGATGGACCGTTGGCGGGAGTCCGGCGAGGACGAACAAGCGGAGATTCGCGCAACTGTCATTGCCCATGCGATTCGCTATCGCCTTGTCACGCGCTTCACTTCGTTGGTTGCCGTAGAAGAAGTCGTGGTGAACGCCGGCGGCCAATCCACGACTGCTGCCGTACCCACCGAATTGCCTGCCGGGTGGCAAATGGAAAAAGTCTTTGGCGCGCCTGCCACGGGTACGGCCGACTCCTTTCTCGAGAACCTGGGTGCCGCATTTCTCTTGGCCGGTCTTGTGTTGTGGTATTTCGTGCGGAGACGAGGGGAACTGTTGTGAAGGCCCTGCGGATTTTGTGCGCGCTAGTCCTACTGGCCGGAACATGCCTCACGGGCCGTGCCGCTTACTTACACGCGAAGGCCGAACTTGCAGGTGTGCTGATCCGCCGGGCGTGGGAACTGGGCACGCGTTCGGGGGAGCCTCAGGCGCCGTGGCCATGGGCCGATACACATCCGATTGCACGGCTGCGAATTCCGCGCCTGAATTACGACGAGATTGTTTTGGACGCCGCGACTCCGCGGACGCTGGCGTTCGGTCCGGCGCTGCTACTCAGCGGAGCTTCTCTGGGGAAGCGGGGCAACGTCGTGCTGGCAGGGCATCGCACGAGCTGGTTTCTGCCTTTGGAGAAAATTGCTCAGGGTGACACGATTCAGATCGCATGGTTTGATACGCGACGGGGCGGGTTGTATGAGCGGGGCTACGTTGTAGATTTCATCCAGGTCGTGGCGCCGCAAGATGTGGACTTGCTCGCGCCGACTAGCGAAGACGAGCTCACGCTCGTCACCTGCTACCCGTTTGGAGGGAGCCCACACTCCCCCCTGCGCTACGTCGTGCGTGCTTCCCCGTTCGGAGCTAGCCATCCGGCGGGGACTGCAACCGTAGGACTCGCGAAGTCCCAACAGACGGCCGCCCGTAGGGATTCCTATTCCCCCTTGAGTACCTTCCCCTGAAGCTGGATTGTTGTGTCGTGACCGACTAACCTTGCCTGAAGGCAGCCGTCTGACGAGATTGAGTGTCCTAAGCCCTAGGCGATATTTCGTAGATTTTCAATCATTCCCCGGTTGTTGTACGATATTCACCTGCTCTAGGAGGACCCCATGGCTATCACTTTCATATTGAACGGAAAATCCCAGACACTGACGGATGTCAGCCCGGATATGCCGCTGCTCTGGGTGCTGCGCGACGTCCTGAATATGACGGGGACAAAATTCGGCTGCGGAATGGCTCTCTGTGGTGCCTGTACCGTGCACATCAACGGCGAAGCCACTCGCTCTTGCATCACGCCGATCTTGAGCGTAAGCGGAAAGAAAATCACCACGATTGAAGGACTGTCTGCCGACGGCACTCATCCCGTGCAGGTGGCATGGATTGAGGAAGATGTTCCGCAGTGCGGCTACTGCCAGTCCGGACAAATCATGTCCGCAGTGGCCCTGCTCGCGAAAAAACCAAAGCCCACCGACGCCGACATCGACGACTTCATGAGCGGAAACATTTGCCGCTGCGGCACCTACCAGCGCATCCGCAAAGCCATCCATCGCGCGGCTGGCTCGCCAGCCGAAAAGGCCTAACATCCGTCTAAAAGACTGTCCGTAAGTCTCGCCAAAATCTGTGGCAGGAGTAAGACCATGGCAACTCTCCTTTCCGTTGACCGCAGGACTTTCCTGAAAACGGGCGCCGCGGGCGGTGCCGCTTTGCTCATTGGCTTTCATTTGCCCGCGCGCGCTTCTTCCGATCCCGCGCAGGCTCAGGAGAAGCCGCCCATTAATCCGTTGAACGCGTGGGTGCGCATCACTCCGGACAATCACGTGACGCTGATTCTCGCCAAGTCCGAGATGGGCCAGGGCATCATGACGGCGCTGCCGATGATTCTCGCGGAAGAGCTTTGTCTCGATTGGAAGCAGGTGACTATCGAGCAGGCCCCCACGAATCCCAAAATCTATGATCACGGCACCGGCGGAAGCGGCAGCGTGGGTGGCTCCTGGTTGCCACTGCGCCAGGCGGGCGCCGCTGCGAGGGAAATGCTCATCGCTACGGCGGCGAAGAAGTGGGAAGTCGGCACCGACACTTGCAAAGCGCGGAATGGCTACGTCGTGCACGGTCATCCGGAGCGGTCGTACACCTACGGCGAACTCGTCGCCGACGCGGCGCTTCTTCCCATTCCCAATTTCAATGAAGTGCCGCTGAAAAATTCGCGCGACTTCACGATCATCGGCCACACCACACATCGTGTCGACGCGGCTTCCAAAGCCACCGGTACTGCCATTTACGGCATCGATGCGCGGCCGGCCGGCTTGCTCTACGCGGTCATCGCGCGTTGCCCGGTCTTCTACGGAAAAGTCGCTTCGTTCGACGCCGTGAAAGCCAGGGCCGTCCCGGGCGTTCGTGATGTCTTTCAAATCGAAACCAGCGGTCGCGGCGCCTCCACAAACGGCGGCGTCGCCGTAATCGCCAACAACTCTTGGGCTGCCATACAAGGCCGCAAAGCGCTTGAAGTGAAGTGGGATGAGGGCGCAGCGGCAAACGAATCCAGCGAAGAGCTTCGCAAGCAGTTCGTCGCCAACGCCGCAAAACCAGGAGGAGTCATTCGAAACGAAGGCGATGCTGATTCCGCGCTAGCCGCCGCATCGAAAAAAGTGGAAGCCGTCTACGAGTTGCCCTTTGCCGCGCACGTTTGTATGGAACCGATGAACTGCACCGTGCACATTCAAGCGGACCGCGCGGAAGCGTGGGTCCCAACGCAGGCTCCTCAGTGGGCGCAGGGCGTGATCGCGGAAGCGGCAAAGCTTCCTCCCGAAAAAGTAATCGTGCATACCACGCAAATGGGCGGCGGTTTCGGTCGGCGCTACCAGGCCGACTTCGTGATGGAAGCCGCACAGGTGGCGAAAACCACGGGCAAACCGGTCATGGTGCTGTGGACTCGCGAGGACGACATGCAGCATGATTTTTACCGCCCGGCGTCGTATCACAAATGCCAGGGCGTGGTGGACGCAGCAGGAAATCTTGCCGCGTGGAAACATTTCCAGACGTCCACTTCGATTGCAGCAAAGTGGAGCGAAAAAGGCGAACAAGACTCCGGAAAAGGCGAGTTCGGCACCGGCGCTACAGTCCCGTACGCCTCTCCGAATATCCGCATCGAGTACACTTTGGCCCATTCGAGCGCGCCGCGTGCATGGTGGCGTTCGGTGGAGCATTCGAGCAGCGGATTCGTTGTGGAAAGTTTTGTCGACGAACTTGCTGCGGCAGCGCGAGAAGATCCGCTGAAGTTCCGGCTCAAATTAATCGGCGAGTCGCGCAAGATTCCTCAGTTTGGCGAAGGGCCGGACACACCACCTCTGGATACGGCGAGACTGAAGGGCGTGCTCCAACTTGCGGCCGAGAAGGCCGGATGGGGCATGCCCATGCCGGATGGCCAAGGCCGTGGCATCGCGGGGTTTTTCTCGTTCGATACGTATACTGCGACGGTTGCGGAGGTTGCTGTTAAGCCGGGCGACCTGAAAATTAAACGACTGGTTTGTGTAGTGGATTGCGGGCGGGTGGTCAATCCAAACGGCGTGCGGGCGCAAGTGGAGAGCGCGGCGATTTACGCGCTCACGGCCACGCTGAAGGATGCCATCACTGTCGAGCAAGGAATGATCGTGCAATCTAACTTCAATAACTACCAGATGATACGGATGAAAGAGGCTCCGCCAATCGAAGTGCATCTAGTCGCGAGCGAAGAAAAACCGACCGGCATCGGCGAGCCGACAGTTCCCGTTATTGCGCCTTCCCTTTGCAATGCTATTTTTAACGCCACGCGGAAATGGAAGAAAGATGTCCGCATCCGCCGCCTGCCGATTCGCGCCGAAGATCTGGCTTGACCATTGATTATCTGGTAGCTAGAAGTGAGGGGTGCCGCCTGTATTTAACCACACGGTTAAATACAAAGCCCCTCTGCGAACCACTTTGCACTCCCGCGTGACAAAGGGTTATAGGTCGTGAGAGATTCGGGTTGAACTCCTCGATGACGCCACTCTTTCATCCGCGCATTGCGAACGTCCTTGGAATCATCACTTTAGGGATATGGCTGCATTTGTTTTTTGGGCGGGGGTGGTTTTGGCGTGTTAGGAAGCAGGACGCGGACCGCACTGCGGACGAAAAGCAGAGCAAATGGCCAAGTGTGGTTGTGGTGGTGCCGGCACGGAATGAGGCAGAGACGATTGGGCGGGCGGTCGCCGGGCTGGTGAAGCAGGACTATCCCGGCGCGTTTTCCGTCGTGGTTGTGGACGATCATAGTGAGGATGCGACCGCTAGTGTGGCTCAGCAGGTTGCCGCCGAGAGCGGTGCCGGTAAGCGGCTGAGGATAGTGAGCGCTTCGGCGCTGGCAGCGGGCTGGACCGGGAAATTGTGGGCACTGCATGAAGGAGTCTCCAGTGCGGCCGGTACGGTTTCGGGGGCGCCGGGCGCGGGCGAGCAGGCCGCAACGTCAGAAGTCCCTACTTATTATTGGTTTACGGATGCGGACGTAGAACATGCGCCGGATACTTTGCGGCGGTTGGCCGTGCATGCGGAACGGGATAAGTTGCATCTTGCGTCACTGATGGTGCTGCTTCAGGCGAAGACATTGCCAGAGCGGGCGCTTATACCCGCGTTTCTGTACTTTTTTCTGATGCTTTATCCACCGAAGTGGATTGCGGATGAGGAGTTGGGTACGGCTGGAGCTGCGGGCGGCTGCATCCTGTTAAGGCGGGAGGCACTTGCGCGGATTGGTGGGTTGGAAGCGATACGAGGTGAGGTGATTGATGATTGCGCGTTGGCGAAAGCCGTAAAGCTGAGCGGCGGTAAGGTGTGGATGGGGCTGACGCGAAAGAGCACGAGTTTGCGTGCTTATGGGACTTTCGGGGAGATTCGGGATCTGATTGCAAGGACGGCGTTTACGCAATTGCGTTACTCGGCTTTACTTCTCGCAGGTACGTTAGCGGGGATGCTTCTAACTTACGTTGCGCCACTCCTTCTCCTTTCTGCGCATGATTCGACGGCTCGGTTGCTTGGGTTCGCTGCATGGCTCCTGATGTCTGTGTCCTTCCTGTCCACGGTCCGTTTTTACCGGCTTTCGATCATTTGGGCGCCTTTGCTGCCGCTAACTGCGGTGTTCTACACATATGCGACTTGGCTATCCGCAATGCGGTACTGGAGGGGTAGGGGCGCGTTGTGGAAGGGGAGGGCGCAGGCACCTCGAGGAATTTAGCTCGCACCGGCAGGCCCGCCCGGATCCGGGAATGGGAGGGGATAGAATGATGCAGGGAGCGAAAGCACCCAAATAAGTACGAGTGGGCAAGCTGGGCCACGGCGTGTCGTGCCCCTACAAGGGATTAGGCGCGTCTTTGGTTACGGCTGGGACAGGAATTTCGCGAGGGGTTGCCAGTAGTTGCCGTTCCAGCCTTCGAGCAGGTGGTCGGCGTCGCCTTTGGGGAAGCCGGTGTGGTCGAAGACGAGCTTGGTATCGGAGCCCTGCTCTAGTAGAACGAATTTCGCGATCGACCAATTGCCCGCGGGCCAATAAGCCACTCGCCAGGCTTGGACGATGCGTTCGTTGGGGACGAACTCGAGATTTCTTCCTACAATAAAGCCATTGAAGAATTTGAACGCGCCGCCTGGTTCGGCGACTATCTCCGCCGGAATATTGCCTTTCGCCATGCCGGATTGCACGGCGGCGCTGAGCTGCGTGACTTTCTGGAATTGCTTGGCGTCGGTGAGTGCTTCATAGACGCGTTTGCGGGTGGCATGGAAAACGGGCTCCTGGTGAATGGCATCCTCGGAATGTGAAACCTCCTGGGCGGCTTGCGCAAAAGCTTCGGTTGAAGCCAAGCCGAGGCTGCCGAGAACGAACGTGACTCCGGCGATCAACTGGCGGCGGGTCGGATTACTTGCTGGCCAAGGACATTTCTGGGCGTTCGTCATAAATGCTCCATTTGCTGCAGGATTTTGTTCGCAGTGAACTCTGGAGGCATGGAACCACGGAGCCAAAATATGTTCAAGATAATGTTTTCGTGGAGCGGAGGGCGCTGTTTGAGGGATACTTCGGCGCAGCAAGGAAAGCAAGAAATAGGAGGCCGCCATGCCTTATCCCGCTGGACACCGTAACGAGGTGAGGAAGAAGATCGTGCAGAGCGCGCGGAGACTGTTCAACCGGCATGGTTTTGACAATGTGTCTCTGAAACAGATTATGGCCGGGGCAGGGCTGACGCACGGCGGGTTCTACAGCTACTTCGAGAGCAAGAGCGATTTGTATGTGGAGGTATTGGGGTGCTTTTTTACAGACCCGGAATGGAAGAATTGCTGGGAAGGAGTGGAAGTGGACCTGTCCTCTGGCGACGTTGGGCCGCAAGTGGTGAAGGCTTATTTGTCACGGCAACATTTTGAGGACGTGGAGAATTCGTGCCCGATGACGGCCTTGCCCACGGACGTAGCGCGCAGCAGTTTCAGCACAAAGCGGGCGTTTGAGACCGTGTTTCGCGCCATGGTGAGCGTACTCGAGCGCAGCTCGCCAGCAACCGGCCAGCCGCGTCGGGAACAAGCGCAAGCCATGGCGGCGCTCTGCGTAGGAGGAATGCTCGTGGCGCGGGCTTTGGCCGACCGTGGCTATGCCGATGAATTGCGCGACGCTTGTATGAGTGTCGCGCTGGATCTGGGAGGGTGGGGCAAAACGAGAGAATTGAAGAATGGAGACCACAAACGCGCGCAAAGGGTGCGCGCGGCGTCCTAGATATGAAAACTGCCGCCAAAACTCCGCTGTTCCACGTCGAAGCGGCTTCCTCGTCATGCTTGCGGCATGGAATCGCAAAAGAACGGACACATATTGGGCTGTGCAGCATTTTTCGTTTGCCTGGTCGTTGCTCTGCTCCTTCCACGCGAGCCACTCACACACTACCGCATCTCCTGGTAGTACCTCTTTAAACTATCTCTATAACTATTTCTACCTCGTTGACGTACCCTCCGTTACTCTTTTTGAACTGCCAGGGAATGCGTGATGGGCCATGAAAACTTTTTTCATTCCCGCCTGTACCCCTGGGACCCTAAGGGAGGAAACATGACCATTCTTGTGAGATTTGGCCGCTACCTTCTTGCAGCCGTGCTTTTTCTGACGTGCTTACAAATCGCACGCGCGCAGACCCAACTCGCGACGGTGCAGCTGAACCCCTACCCCCAAGCCATAAGCTACAACCCGGTAACCAACAAAATTTACGTGGTGGACGAGCCCACGAGTGAAGTCGCAGAGATTGACGGCATTTCGTTTCAGGCAACCTTCATTTCGTTGGGGCCGACTTCGCAGCAGGCTCTGAATGCGGCCATTCGAATCAATCCCAACACCAACACAATCTATGTGACCAACGTAGTGGATAACAATATCGCGATCGTCAGCGGCGCCACGCACGCCGTGTCCTTTGTGGCGGCGGGCGTCAATCCTGTAGCCATGGAAATCAATCTGGCCACCAACAAACTTTACGTTGCAAATTTCGGGGATAACACGGTGACGGTCTTGAACAGCGCAACGAACTCAGTCAAGAACCTAAACGTCGGCGCGAGTCCTAGCGCGATTGCAATCAACCCCATCACCAACGAAATATACGTGGCGAATCAAAGCAGCAACAACGTGACGGTGATCGACGGTAATAAGGACCGAGTGACGGCAACAATAGCAGTGGGGACGATGCCGCAAGCCATCGCGGTAAACCCCGTCACGGAAACTATCTACACTGCGAACCTTCTGAGCAGCAACATCAGCGTCATTGATGGTGACCACCACACCGTCACGGAAGTATCCGTGTCGGCCTTTCCATTCGTTTTGGCGCTGAACCCTGTGACGAACAAAATCTACGTCACTTATCAGACGGGAAGTTTTGTCACCGTTCTGGACGGCGCCACGCATGCCATCGTGAATGTTCCCGGAGTTGTATTGCCGCTGGGGATGGCGGTTGATCCGCTTCGGAATAAGATTTACATCGCGGATACCGGCGGCGGGCAGGTAGCTATCCTGGACGGACAAACGAACACGCTGCTCACCAATCAAGGTTCCATCTCGGACGTGCACGCGGTGGCTATGAATCCGCTCACAAATGAATTCTACGCCATGGGCAATGCTTCCGGCTTACTCACCGTGTTCGCAGCTCCACCCGCGAACCTTCCTATCTCGCTGTTGGAACTCATCGGACAATAGTCGGGAATCCAAAACGCAAATCTGCCTGGCGGGAACTCCGTTTTCGAGTTCTCGCCAGTTTTTTTGACCTGCCGTGCGGCGGGGGCTGACATCCGCGGACTTACGCAGTATGCTGGCGGCATGATCCCACAAAAGAGCAGGCACAGATTGAGTTGCGTGGCGTTTTTCGCTTCGCTGTTTATTGTTTTGTTCATTCAAGGCGAGGCTTTCGCTCAACAAGCAGCGGCGACGCCGAGTACGCAGACGTCGAGTTCTACGCCGGCGAAAGATGAGTTGCGAATTTCGGCGCATGCGTATCACGAAGACTTGGTACTTAAGGTCGCCGACTTGAAGGCCATGTCTCGCACCACCGTCACCGTCCACAACGAGCATTCCAAAGCCGACGAGACCTATGCGGGAGTCCGCCTCGCGGATGTGCTCGGCAAGCTTGGGGCACCGTTGGGGCACGATCTGCGTGGCGTAGCATTAAGTGGATACATCGTTGCGACCGGGTCCGACGGCTACGGGGCGGTCATTGCTCTCGCCGAAGCCGATCCCACGTTTCATTCCGGCGAAGTCATCGTCGCCGACACCATGAATGGGCAGCTGCTCGACGCGAAATCCGGACCTTTCAAGCTGGTTGTGACGGAGGACAAACGGCCAGCGCGCTGGGTGCGGAATCTGGTGAGCCTGGAATTGAAGTCCGCGAAGTAGCCAGTGACATAATCCAAAGGGCAGATTGGGCTGGATTTGATGAAACTATTTAGGCCGCGATTTAATCAGCGCGAGGGAACACCGGACGCCGAATTGAGGCCCAATCCTGTGCGGCGCTACCCTTCCTGCGATTGTCTCGCTCCGCAATTCGAATCCGGCGAATGGCAAGAACTTACGCTGCACGGCGAGAAGCAAGACACCCAATCGGATGCATGGAAATCGCTTGAGGAGTATATCCAGAAAGTGGCTGTCGATGGTGCAGATGAGTTGAATCCGATGAAAGGCATCGGATCGGAAAAGCGGGGCCAGATTGTGACGCTGCCCAGCTCGATCGGAAAGTTGCAATCCGTAAAGGTTCTTAGTTTGTATGGAAGCCATCTGGTAAGAATTCCATCTGCAATTGGGGAGATGACAAATCTAGAGGAGTTTGATGCGTATACGTCGTACCGTCTACACTGGCTCCCCTATGAAATTACGCGCTGCAAGAAGCTGAAGCGCAGCCGCATCAGCACGCGCGCACTCTACGGAAATAACAAATACAGGCCTCCGTTTCCGCGATTACCAAACGTCTCTGCTGACACAACCCCCGCGTTTTGCAGCGTTTGCCGAGGGGCGTTTACAGAGGAAGGCCCCCACGAGGTGTGGATTTCAATCTTGGTAGCGAAGGACGTGCTGCCGTTATTAGTGCACGCGTGTTCAAGCGCGTGCATACGGGCACTTCCCAAAGCTGCAGAGAATTATGTTGCGGAGCCACATCAGGGTGGATTGGAGATTAAGCAACCGACCCCTGCGTATTTGACTTAATCCAATTCGCTTGAAATTCGATTCTTACGCGACGAATTGCGTGACGGAGCGGGCGAGCGTATATTTGCGGGCGACCGTTCGACCTGAAGCGAGAAACTCCGGCTGTATTTTGGAACCTTGACACTAAGAGAAATTGGGGAGGGACCGTGGCGAAATTGTGTGGATGTGTCCTGTGTTTTTTGTTGCTGGCGGCGATGCCGATGACGGCGCAAGCTCCGGGAATTTCGGAGATGTATGCGCTGATCCGCGCGGAAGAAACAAACAATTCGAAGATTATGTGGATCATTCATGAGATCGCGGACGTGTATGGGCCGCGCGTAACGGGGACGCCGAATTTGAAGGCGGCGGACGACTGGGCCGTGAAGACAATGACGTCGTGGGGATTGGTGAACACGCATTTGGAGCCGTGGACTTTTCAGCCCCCGAGCGCGGCAACGCCAGTGCCTGGTTGGGAGAACATGGAGCTTTTGGCGGAAGCGGTTACGCCGTTCCATGGGCAACTGATGGTGATGCCGCTGGCTTGGACGCCGAGCACGAACGGAGTTGTGACCGCGCAGGTGGTGATCCTGCAACCGCCGGGATTGGCGCCGCCGGCCGGGGCTGGATTTAACTTTTTTGGAGGCGCGCCGCCGCCACCAGAGCCGAAATGGGCTGCACCACCGATGCCGCCAGCCGCAAAGCCAGCGGAGCCGAAGCAGCCAACGCAGGCGGAGCTAGATATCTATTTGAATGCGATGAAGGACAAAGTCCGCGGGGCCATCGTGATGGTGGGAAGGCACGTGGAGGTGCCAGAGGAGATGAACCCGGCGCCGATGCGGCGGCCTGAGGATGAATGGAAGTCGCGATTCGATACGAAGAATCCGCGGCCGTTCCGGTTTCCGGAGCAGCCGAAATTGCCAGAAGGACAGTTGACGCGGCAGGAAGTTTCGCGGCAAGTGGACCAGTTTTTGGTGGATAACGGGGCGCTGGTGCGGATTAACGATGCGGGGCGATCGCACGGAGTCATCATCGCGCAACAAAATGCAACTTACGATTGGACGAGGGCGGTGCCAACGCTGGTGATGCGCAATGAGGACTATGGGCGAATTTCGCGCTTTATTGGAGATGGGACGGCGGTGACGCTGCGCGTCAATATTCAGAACAAGGAGTATCCGGAAGGAACGACGGCGTTCAATGCGATTGGAGAAATTCCTGGCACGGATAAGAAGGACGAGATTGTGATGCTGGGTGGACATTACGACTCGTGGCATGACGCAACGGGCGCGACCGACAACGGCATTGGTTCTTCGATGATGCTGGAAGCCGTGCGGATTTTGGCGGCGCTGCATGTGAAGCCGCGCCGCACGATTCGCGTGGCGTTGTGGAGCGGGGAGGAAGAAGGGTTGCTGGGGTCGCTCGCATACGTGCAGCAACACTTTGGGAGTTTTGAGAGCCCGAAGCCGGAGTACGCGAAATTGGATGCGTACTTCAACATCGATTCGGGGACGGGGAAGCCACGAGGCGCTGGCGTGTTTGGTCCCGCGGGCGCGGCGGATATGGTTCGCGAGGCGATGATGCCGTTTGAGGATTGGGGATTCATGGGCGCGATTGCGTCGGACAGCCGGAGGACGGGCGGGACGGACAGCACTTCGTTCAACAATGCCGGATTACCGGGGATTGGTTTGGCGCAGGACCCGTTTGACTATGGTACGTATACGCACCACACAAATCTGGATACCTATGAGCGGATTTACGAAGAGGACGTGAGAGAAGGCGCGGTGGAGATTGCGTCGGCGGTGTATGCATTGGCGATGGCCGACGCGATGGTGCCGCGCTTTAAGGATGCGGAGATGCCGAAGCCGGCGCCTGAGCCTGGACCGGGAGCGCTCGCGACGCAGGTGCGGCACGTTCCGGCGAACTAGAGCAAACGCTAAATTTCTAGAAGCAGAAGCACGCGATGCGGAAGACGTGTCGCGTGCTTTTTGTTTTTGCGTCGCTATGTTGCGCTACTGGCTGATATTAAAGTTGCCGTGGAGAGAAGCCGTCGAATCGCCGCCCACCCATACATCGAAGGCGGCAGGTTCTTCAATCCAGGATTTTGTCGCCGTGCTCCAGTAAGTCAGTTCGTCATTTCCAAGAGAAAAGTGAACGGTCTTCTTTTCGTGCGCGGCGAGCGTGATGCGCTCAAATCCTTTGAGTTCGCGGACAGGGCGCGAGGTGCTGCCGTACTGTTGATGAATGTAGAGCTGGGCGACTTCGTCGGCGGAAGCGGTGCCGGTATTTTCGAGGTCGACGCTCACGTCGATGGATTCGCCGGGCTTGATCTCGGCACGGCTGAGTTTGAGATTTGAAAAAATGAAATTGGAATAACTGAGGCCGTAGCCGAAGGGATAGAGCGGCGTGCTCTCCTCACCCCAGTAGCGCTTACCTTGATTTTCTGGAGCTTGCGTGGTGTTGTGCGCGTAATAGATGGGGACTTGACCGACGTCGCGCGGCCACGTGATGGGAAGCTTGCCGCCGGGGACGGCGTCGCCGAAAAGGAGATTGGCGATGGCGCTGCCGCCTTGCGTGCCGGGATACCAGGCGTCGAGGATCGCGGGAACGTGCTCGTCGGCCCATTTGATATTGAGCGGGCGGCCGTTGAGAAGAACGAGAACGATGGGTTTGCCGGTTGCAGCTACGGCTTCGAGAAGTTTTTCTTCGTCGCCGGGGAGGTCAAGCGATTCGCGCGAAGCTGCTTCGCCACTCATATTTTGAGCTTCGCCGAGAACGAGAATGGTTAGGTCTGAGGAATTGGCGAGGGCGACGGCTTTGGACATTTCGTCTTTCGATTGCTCGGGAGTCCAGACTGGCGGCGGCTTCAAATTAAAGATGGCGTCGAAAAACGATGGAATCTTGCGGCGGATTTGCACCCCGGGCGCGTAGCCGAGTTCGGCTTGCGCGCCGAGTTTGTTGCGGAGGCCGGCGAGAACGGTGATTGTTTCCGCGAAATCTTGCCGGAAAGCCCAAGAACCGAGCGTGTCAGCTTGCGAATCGGCGAGAGGACCGAGGACGGCGATCCTTTTGTAACCGTTTTTCTTGAGTGGCAGAAGGCTGCCTGCGTTGCGCAGGAGGACGGCGGTGCGTTCGGCGGCGAGGCGGGCGGCGGTGCGATGTTCCGGCGTGGCGAGAACCTGGCGGGCACGCGTTTCATCGACATACGGATGTTCGAAAAGGCCGAGACGGATTTTCATTTCGAGGATGGGGCGGGCCGCTTCTTCGATTTGCTGCACGGTGATTTGTTTGCGTTCGACGGCGGTGGCCAAGCTCTTCGAGTAGGCGGTGAAACCAAGAGCCATCTCCATGTTCACTCCGGCGTTGAACGCATAAAGCGCGGATTCGTAGACGTCTTTGGCGTAGCCGTGATTTTGCAGGCTCTTCACGGAATTCGCGTCGCTGACGACGAAGCCGGTGAATTTCCAATCGTCACGGAGGACGTCGTGGAGGAGCCAGCGATTGCCGGTGGCGGGGACGTCGTTCAAATCGAGATAAGCGCTCATGGCCGAGCCGATGCCGGCTTTGACCGCGGCGTGAAAGGGCTTGAGGTAGACATTGTAGAGAAGAGTTTCGGGAATGTAGGCTTCGTCGTAATCGCGGCCGCCGACAGCGGCGCCGTAGCCGGCGAAATGTTTCATGCACGCGAGAATGTGATCGGGCGAGCCGATGTAATCGCCTTGAAAACCGCGGACTTGCGCGGCAGCCATGGCGGAGCCGAGATAGGGATCTTCACCGGCGCCTTCGACTATGCGGCCCCAGCGTGGATCGCGCGCGATGTCCAGCATCGGAGCAAAGGCCCAGTCGATGCCGACCGCACGCGCTTCTTTGGCGGCGATGGTCTGCGCTTTTATAGCGGCGGCAGGATCCCAGGAAGCGGCCATGGCGATGGGCACAGGGAAAATAGTTCGGAAGCCGTGAATGACATCGAAGCCGAAGATCAGAGGAATGTGAAGGCGGGTTTGATCAACGGCGAGATGTTGAAGACGATTGATTTCGGCGGGATCGGTGACGAAGAGCAGCGAGCCTAGCTGACCCTTCGCGACCGCGTCGTCGGTGGCCTGCTCTTTGCGGAAATCGAAGAGCTGGCTGAGCTGGCCGATTTTTTCGTCGAGAGTCATTTGCTTCAGGAGAGCGTCTGCGCGCTGGCGAACGGCAGCGTCATCCGGGGGAGTGCTGGAGGAGGCTTGAGAAAGAGCATAGGGCGCGACAAAGAGTGCGAGCGCGCAGAGCAAGATTTTTTGTGCGAGTTTGCTTGCGCAGATGCGGGCGATAATCGTACTCACGAGTGGCCTCCACAATGGACGGGCAATGCTAGCGAAATTGCGAGTGGCGAGGGTAGCTGAAAATCGAAGGAGTAAGGAGTAACGTAGGCACTGAAATTGTGGCCACCGGCAGGCAAATTTGGTATTCTGCGCAAAGGTGAGTTACAGGGCTGTATCCTGCAGTTAGGGAACGGCACCGGAGGCCACCAATGAGCGTAGTTCCTCGTACGAGCGGTGAGAAGATTACTGTGCCCGATTTGCTGCAGCGGAAATCTTCCGGTGCAGATCCGCGATTCAATTCACAACCGCAGAAAATTACTTGTTTGACGGCGTACGACTATCCGACGGCGCGTCTCTTGGACGAAGCGGGCGTGGACGTGCTGCTGGTGGGAGACTCGGTCGGAATGGTGGTGCTGGGGTACGAGAACACGCTGCCCGTTTCGGTCGAGGAGATGCTGCATCATACGCGAGCGGTGAGACGGGGGACGCGGCGGGCGCTGGTGGTGGCGGACATGCCTTACGGCAGCTATCACAGCGACATCGCGGAGTCGGTACGGAATGCGATGCGGTTTGTGAAAGACGCTGGCGCGGAAGCGGTGAAAGTGGAAGGCGGCGAACGACGGCTGGAATTGATTGTGCGGCTGACGGAAGCGGAAATTCCGGTGATGGGACACGTGGGGTTGACGCCGCAGTCGGTGAATGCGCTGGGCGGATTTCGCGTGCAGGGCAAGACCGTGGATGCGGCGGAGCAGTTGCTGCGCGATGCGCGCGCGGTGGAAGCGGCGGGGGCGTTCGCGGTGGTACTGGAGGCGGTGCCGCGAGAGCTTGCGGCGCAGATTACGCGTGAGCTGCGGATTCCGACGATTGGGATCGGTGCGGGACCGGATTGCGACGGGCAGATTCTCGTCATTCACGATTTGCTGGGGCTGACGTTCGGGAACGCGCCGAAATTTGCGCGGCAATATGCGAACGTCGGCAGAGTAATCGCAAAGGCAGCGCGGGAGTATTGCGAGGACGTGAGAGGCGGGACTTTCCCTTCGGATTGGGAGTCGTATCATGCGGCGCAGACGGCGAAGGAAGAGAAAGAAGCGCCAGTCAATAGTGATGGTGATTGGTGAAAAAGAGGAAGTAAAGAAATAAAGAAGTAAGGATGTAAGACAAGAGCGTGAGCGAAATTCGAAAAACGAAAAGCGGATTCCTCGCTTCGCTCGGAATGACAATTACGGAACAAATTTGTACGTGGAGGTTGAGATGACGCCGGAAGAGATGCGCTCTCTCTATGACTACAATGCTTGGGCGAATCATCGGGCGCTGGATGCCGCGGCGAATCTGACCAACGAACAGTTCACGAAGGCGATGGGGTCGAGCTTTGGGTCGGTGCGGGACACGCTGGCGCATATTTGCGGGGCGGAATGGATTTGGCTGGAGCGGTTTCAGGGGCGCTCGCCGGCGTCGTTGCCGGATGTTTTGGAGTGCAGTGATGTGGAGAGCTTGCGTGCAAAGTGGGCGCAACAGGAAGGGCGGCTGCTTGCATTCGTTGGCAAAGTGACGCAGGAAGATTTGAATCGCGTAATGGAATACAAGACTTTGAAATTTGGCATTTACAAGAATCCGCTGTGGCAATCGATGCAGCATGTGGTGAATCATGGGACGTATCACCGCGGACAAATCACGACGTTGCTGCGGCAGCTTGGGGCGCAGCCGATATTGACGGACTTGATGCACTATTATCGTGAACGTGCGACGGTGGCTAGCGCTTGATCCGTAGAGACTTTTTCTCTCCCGAACAGATAAGAGCCGGCAAGATGCCGGCGCTAACGTGGAAATAATCCGAACGATTGCCTGGATGAAGGAGTACGCGCGGGGGGCGCGCGCTGAAGGCTGCGTGATCGGACTCGTGCCGACGATGGGCGCGCTGCATGAAGGCCACACGGCGCTTGTCGCACGGGCGCGGCAAGAGTGTTCGCGCGTGATTGCATCCGTGTTCGTGAATCCGAAACAGTTTGGACCGAAGGAAGACTACAAGAAATATCCGCGCGACCTGGAAAAGGATGCGGAAAAACTGTCGGCAGTCGGTGTCGATGCGTTGTTTGCGCCCGACGTGGCGGATGTTTATCCGGACGGATTTCGGACCTATGTGAATGTCGAAGGCATCAGCGAACGGTTGGAAGGACGTTCGCGGCCCGGACATTTTCGCGGTGTGTCGACCGTTGTGTTGAAATTGTTTGAGATCGTGCAGCCGCATTTTGCGTATTTCGGAAGAAAAGATGCACAGCAGGTTCGCATCATCAGCGAGATGGCGCGCGACTTGAATCTGGATGCGGAAATTGTTGTTTGCCCCATTGTGCGAGAAGCGGATGGGCTGGCGCTTTCTTCTCGCAACGCATACTTAAACGCGGAAGAACGTAAAGCGTCGACGGTGTTACATCGCGCGCTGGTGGCCGTGCGAAATGAGTTGTCCGTAGGCGTACGCGATGCGATGCAATTGCAAACCGCTATGCGGCGGATCATCGAAGCCGAGCCGCTCGCTACCGTCGATTACGCAGAGATTGTCAGTGCGGATACGTTTGAGCCGGTGGCGCGAGTGGCGCGGCCTTGCTACGCGGTGCAGGCCGTGTTCGTCGGAAAAACTCGTTTAATCGACAATCTTCTGATCGAGCCTGTAGCGCAAGGATCGGAAGAGTTTGTTTTTCATCTCTGACCACGATACGAAAAACTATTGTTTTTTTGAGGCTTCGGCGAGGACCTCGGCGGGGTGGCCTTTTGCTTTGACGTTGTCCCAGATGTGTTCGAGCTTGCCATCTGCGCCGATGAGGAATGTGCTGCGAATAATGCCGAGAAACGACCGGCCGAGGAATTTCTTCATGCGGCGCGAGCCGTAGGCTTCAATCGTTTTTAGATCTGTATCACTGAGGAGGTCAAAGTTTAGTTTTTGTTTAGCTTTGAAGCTGGCTTGCGCTTTGACGGAGTCGCCGCTCATGCCGAGGATGACCGCGCCAAGCTTGTCGAATTGCTTTTTTGCGTCGCGAAACTCGGACGCTTCAATCGTTCACCCGGAAGTGTTGGCCTTCGGATAGAAAAAGAGCACGACGCGTTTGCCGAGGTAGTCGGAGAGAGAGACGTCGTTGCCGGCATCGTTCTTCAGGCGGAATGCGGGGGCTTTGTCGCCGATTTTGAGCATGTGAGAATCCTCCGTCGTGCTATTAGATAGAGCCTACGCCATGAGTAAAATCAAAAGCAAAAGAAAGATGCCGGGCTAAAGCCCGGCGCTACGTCCCGTGCCGAAACTTGTGGCCTGGCAGCTGCCGCCAAATTATCGCTGCAACCGCAGTTGGAAAACGTGGCACGGGGTCAGGAAAGAAGCTTTCGCAGGATATCGTTGACGGCCTGAGGGTTGGCTTGGCCCCGCGTCGCTCGCATGACCTGGCCGACGAAAAATTTGAAGACGCCTTCGTTGCCGAATTTGAATTTGGCAACGTTGTCGGGATTCTTCTCGATGATTTCGCGGGCGGCTTGCTCGATGGCGGATTCATCGACTTGAGAGCCGAGGCCTTCAGCGGCAACGATATCAACAGCGGAGCGGCCCGTTTCAAACATCTTAGAGAAAACTTTCTTGCCGACGGCGGCTGTAATCTTGCCAGACTCGACGAGTTTCACAAAATCAGCGAGAGCGGAAGATGAGATCGGGTTCTCGAGAAACGGTGTTTTTGAATCATTCAAGCATCGTATGAGCTCGGTTTGCATCCAGTTGGCAACCGCTTTGCCCGGCGCGCCGAATCGCACAGCTTCTTCGAAATAGTCGCCAAAGGTTCGGGATGTCGTAAGTAGTTCCGCGTCGTAAGGAGTCAGGCCGTAGTCGTGCATGAAACGGATTCGCTTGGCTTCGGGGAGTTCGGGAAGCGAGCGGAGAACTTCTTCGCGCCACGCATCGCTGACGTGAACGGGAAGCAAATCCGGTTCGGGGAAATAGCGGTAGTCGTGTGCCTTTTCCTTTGAGCGCATGCTTACGGTGCGGGATTCGTCCTGGTTCCAGAGGCGCGTTTCTTGCGCAATGCGACCGCCGGATTCGAGAACGCCGATGTGGCGCTCGACTTCGTATTCGAGAGCTTTTTGCAGAAAACGAAACGAGTTTAGGTTTTTTACTTCTACCTTTGTGCCGAATTCCTTTGCGCCGCGGAGGCGGACGCTGACGTTGGCGTCGCAGCGGAGCGAGCCTTCTTCCATGTTGCAGTCGCTGATGTCCGTGTAGAGCATGATCTGGCGAAGGGTGGTGAGGTAGGCGTAGGCTTCTTCGGGGGCGCGCATGTCGGGCTCGGAGACGATTTCGCTGAGTGGAGTGCCGCAGCGGTTGTAGTCGATGTAAGCCTTGGTGGCGGATTCGGCGAAGCCTTCGTGCAAATTTTTGGCGGCGTCTTCTTCGAGATGAAGGCGCGTGATGCCGATGCGCTTCTTCGCGCCATCGTGATCAATTTCAATCCAGCCATTCGTGGCGACGGGCAGTTCGTATTGAGAGATTTGATAGCCCTTGGGCAGGTCGGGATAGAAATAATTTTTGCGGGCGAAGCGCGAATGTTCGTGGACCGTGCAATTCAATGCGAGCGAGGCGCGCATGGCGAGTTCAACGGCGCGTTTGTTCAGAATCGGGAGTGTGCCGGGGAGGCCCAGGCAGACGGGGCAGACATTTGTATTGGGCGCATTGCCGAAACGGTTGGCGCAGCTGCAGAAAATTTTGGTGTTGGTCAGAAGCTGGACGTGGACTTCCAGGCCGATGACGGTCTCGTACTTCGCGAGGACCTCGGGTGCGATGGCCGCCTCTTCTGAGGATGATTTCGTCATGACGGAGCCCGAATTATAGCATCAGCACGGCGAGCGATTGAATGGCATGCCGATCACCGGGCAACCAGTGTCGGGAATGCTCTTTGTCTATTCTGTCAGGGATGTGCCCGGTCTGTATTTGTTACATCGGCGGCGCGTTTTGGATTTTCTGCCTCCAAAGCAGCAGAGAACAGAAGGCGAGACCCTTACAGGGTAAACAAGTCCCGCCGCTACAGGGGATTCGCTCCGGGCGGTGATCTTCGTTGGTACGCTTGGATGGCATTGCGGGCGGTAATGGTTAGGTTGGGGGGAAGTGCGTCGATGCGGAACCAGCGGACTTCTTGCGTTTTGTCGGGTTCGCAGTTTTTTGTGTCGCAGATCGAGACGCGCGCCAGGAAAGCGGGAGAGACCCAGTGCTGGCCTTCGGCGGGGGACGAGGTGGTCGGTGACGCAGAGGAGAGAGTCGATGGAGATGGCGGCACCGACCTCTTCCAGGGCTTCGCGGATGGCGCATTGTTCGAGGGTTTCGAGATAGTCGAGTTTGCCGCCGACGATGCTCCAGCAGCCGGCTTCGGGAGGGCGGCGGCGGAGCGTTAGGAGGAGGCGGCCGGATTCATCGACCAGGAGGACTCCTACGCCAACTTTCGGTTGATCTGCGCAGAGCATGGAGGCGCTCCTTTGTTTAGCGCTTAGCAGGCGCCGCATCCAGCGCGGATTCCCGGAAGGCGGGGGAGATGCGCTCCGCGAGAGCGAAGCCGCCGAAGAGGAGGCCCGCGTAGACGGCGTCACCAGCCAGCGTGTTCCAGAAGAATGGGATGCCGGCTACGTAGCAGGCGACGAGGCCTGCGCTGTTGCGCGGGTAGGAGAGGCCAAACGCCCAGACAGCAAAATTAGTTACGAGGAAAAACTGAATCGCACCGAACAGCGTGGCGGCGGCGATAGGGCCGACGGTGCGGCGGTTACGGAGCCAGAAACCGATGGCGACACTGACGAGAAAGCTGGCGTAGACGACGGGCATCAGTTTGTAGAGGCCAATGAAAATGTCGCCGGCAAAGAGGGCGAGGAGGGGAAAGAGAATAGCAAGGCGGCGGTCGCGGATCACCGCGCCGGAAAACAGGGCCATTGCGCCGACGGGCGTGAAGTTCCATGGATGGGGAGCGATGCGAAGGGCGGCCAGCGCAATTATGGCGAGTCCAAGCAGCGTGCGATAAAGCAGATTTTCATTTTGAGATATTTCGGTGCTCATTTTGTTGCTTCCTCCGTTGCTGACAGTAAATCGCAAAAAACAAAACCATCGCGATTGACGATTTCTCCGGTGCGGAAGGGAATGGGAGATTGGAAGATGGGGCCATCGAAGACGAAGGTGTGGAACTCACCATTTTCGCCGCAGGGATCGGCGTGCGGAGGCAGATCGCGGAAGAAAGATTCGTCGAGTTCGCGGCCGGCAAAGCTGGGATCGAGGACTTTGCTGTCCACGCAGACGGCGACGGCGCGGAATTGATGGGCGTGAAATGCGCGGATGAGTTCGCGGGTGTTGCACTTCCAGATGGGAAAGATGGCCGTCATGCCGATGCGCGCGAGGTTTTTTTCGCGATAGGCACGAAGGTCTTCCAAGAAAATGTCGCCGAAGGCGACCTTTCGGACCCCCTCTTCAAGGTACATGCGAAGCGCTTCTTCCATACGCGCTTCGTAGATGGGATTGACGCACTGCGGCGGGATGCGGACTTCGTGAAGCGGCAGGCCGATGGATTGGGCCTGCCGCTCGAGAAGTTCGCGGCGCACGCCGTGCATGCTGATCCGCTCGTAGCCTTCGGTGACCGTGGTAAGGAGCGCGGCAACGCGAAACTCACCCTGTTGTAAAAGCGTATGCAGAGCCATAGCGCTGTCTTTGCCGCCGCTCCAGCAGAATAGGATGGGTGGGTGCGCGGGCATTAGTCCTTGCCTTTGAAGGTGTAGCGCACACCGGCCTGGACATTGCGGCCAAGAGCTTGATAGCCCAAGGCATCCTGGTATTGTTTGTTGAAGAGGTTTTGCGCGCGCGCGTAGAACGTAACGCCGTAGCCGACGTCGTAGTGCGTGGCGACGTTGAAGAGCGCGTAGCCGGGATTGCTGTTGAGACAGGGACCAATGCAGGTAGTTCCAAACCTCACGCTCAGAAAATCGCTGTCGGTGCGCACGCCGGTGAAATAGCCGCCAACCGTCATGCCGAAACGGCGATAGGCGGCGTTCAAGGTGAGCGAACCGGAATTGACGGGGCGGCGGGCGAGATGGTTTCCGGGAAGCTCCGAAGGATCGAAAGCGTTGGGAGCTTCGAGTACACGGCTGTCGTCGTAAGTGTAGTCCCCCGTCAAGTTCAGCCAGCGAGTGACACTGGCGTCACCGGAGAGATTGATGCCGCGAGCTCGGGCACGATCCGTGTTGAAATAGAATCCAAAGCTCGGAGGAGCGTTGGGAATCGTGATACCGCAAGTGTTTGTGGTGGGGGTGAGAGGTTCGCAGAACGCGAAGCTCACGATGTTGTAGAAGCGGCTGGCGAAGTAGTTTCCGGAGAGGCGGATCCGATCGCTAAACAGCTTTTGGTCGATGCCGGCGGTCCAAGTCTTGCTGGATTCGGGTTTGAGCGAGGGATTGCCAAAATCGCCGAACGTGTCGCCAAAAATCTGGTCGAAGCGCGGCTCCTTGATGCCCTGGCCGTAGAAACCGCGGAAGAGCGTTTCGCCCCAAAATCCGCTGCCATAGCGCGCGACCAATGATCCACCGGCGCGCGGAACAACACGGGTGCCAAAATACGCATTAGCTTCGGCACGCCCGCCGAAATTGAGAGAAACGCGGCGCTGCGGCTGGTAGCGGAAATCCAAAAATCCGCCCTGGTTGTTGCGACGGGCGTGGTTGACGTCAATCGAAGTAAGGTAAGCATTCTCGACTTCATATTGATAGCCGGCTGTGACGCCAAAATTGGAAAGCAAATAGCTGGTTTGAGCGCTCACGTTTGCGCGGTTGTAGTGAAAGAGGCTATCGCCGACAAAATCGCAGAATTCAGCGGTGGCGACAGCAGTGGGATTAGTCTGGGGACAGAACGCGTTGGGATCGGTAGCGTAAAAGCTCTGTAGCGGATTGTCGCTGGATTGGCGGGTGTAGGATTCGCCGCCGCTGATTTCGTGATGCCAGTGCTTGCCGGTGGAAAAATCCCAGCGGGCGCCGGCGCTGAAAATTTCCTGATCGTAACGCTGGTAGAGGCTCGGCGGCGTGAAAACCGTTTGACCGGGAATGCCTGCATCGCTGGTGTTGTTGCGAATGGTGAGGCGGAGCTGGTTGCTGTCATTAAAGGTGTAGCCGAAATTGCCGGAAAGAGTGCGATTTATAAAATCATCGTTCGGCCCCTGGCCGTCCGTCTCCATGTAGGATGCAGCCGCGGAATAGTCGAATTTGCCGAGCAATCCACTGAGCTGAGCGCCGCCGCGTCCTGTGGAGAAATCGCCACCCTCGCCGAAGACGCTGAACTCTGGCGTGCGTGTGGAGCCGCGGTGGGTGAATAGCTGAATGACGCCGGAAACGGCATCCGTGCCGTAGATGGCGCTTTCGGCTCCGCGAACGATTTCCACTTTGTCGATGTTGTCGAGCGTGAGGCTGGAAAAATCCACCGCGCTGCCGGGAGGATTGATGGGCACGCCATCCACGAGAACTTTGGTGAAGTTCGAATTGCCGCCATTGAGAAAAACAGAAGCGGATCCACCCTCGGGTCCGGTGCGGCCGATGGCGATGCCTGTTGAAAACTGGAGAGCATCCGTGAGAGCAACGGATTGGCGATCGTCGATCTCTTCCCTTGTGATAACCGAGACCGGAGCGGTGGTTTGGTCCGCGAGTATTGGCTCCGCTTGCGCCGTGACGATGACGCTGGAGGAGAGGCGCTCCAAGTCGAGGCTGAGGTCCAGCTTGCGCTGTTGGCCTGGGGCCAAATCGAGAACGAGATCGCGAGAAACAAACGGGGAGTGTTCGAACGACACGTGATAGCGGCCCGGTGGAATTGTGAGGCCGTAGGCGCCATCGGCGGACGTAGTTGTCTTCCAGAGTTGTGCGGTTGGGTTGCCTTCCCATTGCGCGGTGACAGTTACTCCTCCGACGGCCGCGCCGCTGGAATCCAGAAGAGTGCCAAACAGATGAGCATCCAAGGATTGGTTCTGTGCTTTCGCGGAAATGCTGACTGCCAGGAAGAACAGAAGAAAAACTGCACTTCGTAGGGCGTTTGCGGTCATGTTTTCCTCCGCTCCCTCTCGCGCGGGAGTTGAAGGTTGGCCTGGCGCTTGGAAAAGATCGCTCGGGCTGCAGACTTCGCCGGTCTCCTGGCTTGGCGGCAGTTCCGCCCCCATTTGGCATTAGTTCAACGGGGCCGGTGCGAGACCTTCCCGTAGCGCTGCCCTATTTCTGGCGCGATCCCTGAGAGAGATTCGCGAACAGTGAGCGATGCGCCGCAGTGGCCGCAGCAGTACCTTATTCCGCCTTACAGTCGCGCGGCGGCGACGGCTTTTTCACGTTTGGCCCCAGCGTTGGCCAGGGGGAACGCACCGTCTTCCCGTGCACGAAGTCCGCGGTGATTGTGGGGGCCAGTGGCCCGGTTTGGGTGATTCAAGTGCCGCAGCCTGAGCGGCGGCGTTGGGGTGAACAAGGAGACCGCTACTTACTTTGCAGACGGCATATTCACACGCGGACGGCCAGACGAGCCGAGTTCCACGGTGAGTGGCGTCTGAAAAACCTGTTCGAGCAATTCGCGCTGAAAGACAACTGCCGGCGGTCCAACGCGGAGACATTTGCCCTTCTGAAAAAGAGCGACCTGGTCGGCGTATTGACCCGCGAGATTCAGCTCGTGCGTGACGACGACAACCGTGTAGCGGTTGGCCGACGCGAGACGTCGCAACGTTTCTAGCAGATCGACTTGCGCGCCAATATCGAGATGCAGCGTGGGCTCATCCAGAAGAAGCAGCAGAGGTTGCTGCGCGAGGGCGCGCGCCAAAATGACGCGCTGCTTTTCGCCGCCGGAGATTTGATCCATCAAGCGGTCGCTGAGATGTTCCGCGCCGACTTGGGCAAGCGCGTTGCGCGCGATGAGGATGTCCTCTTCCGACTCGAATCGCAGCGTGCGACCGTAGGGATGCCTTCCCTGGAGAACAAATTCCCAGGCGTGCGCGGGGAAAAGCAAAGGGCTTTCCTGCTGGACCATGGCGATGCGCTGGCCGCGGATCCGGTGCGGAAGCGTGTGCGTGACGAAGCCGTTCAGAAGCACGCGGCCGGAAAGAGGTTCGAGCGCACCCGCGATAAGCTTTAACAGCGTGGATTTGCCACAGGCATTTGGTCCCACAATCCCAACGATTTCGCCGGGTCGCGCCTGAAAGCTTGTGGCCTCGAGCGTAAACAGAGGTGCTTGCGTTGGATTGGCGGAGTACGCGTAACTGACCTGCTCGACACTCAGGCGAATGTCGGAGTTGAAATCGCCGGCGTCTCCCGAAGGGCGCAAGGCAGAAGCAGAGGAGCGGGCGTAGCTGCTCACGCCAGCCTCCTGCGCATCAAGTAAAGAAAAAGTGGCGCACCTGCGATGGCAGTCATGGCGCCGACAGGAAGCTCCGCAGGGGAAACGACGGTGCGCGCGAGAGTGTCGGCCAGGACTACGGCGATGGCGCCGCCGAATGCGGCCGTTGGCAACAGGATGCGATGATCAGAACCGAAGAGGAGACGCATGACGTGGGGCACCAGGAGTCCGACGTAACCGATAGCGCCGCTGACGGAGACGGCCAGCCCCGTTAACAAGGATGCAGCAATGTAAACGACTAAACGAACGCGACGCACGTCCACGCCAAGGTGCATCGCTTCTTTTTCGCCTCCAAGGAGCAAGTTCAGGTCTGAAGCCGTGGTGTAGATGGTTCCCGCGGCAAGAAAAAAACCGAAGCGGAGAATGAGGCTCACAATGTGCGGCGGCTGAGTCTGAAGTTCACCCATCATCCAGAACGCGATGCCACGATAGTTGCCGCCGGTAAGCGTGGACATGAAGAACATGATGATGGCCTGTAGAAAGGAAGCTGAAATAATGCCGGCGAGGAGCAGAGTACCGCTGTCAATTTGACCTTCGCGAAGGCCAAGGAAATAGACTGCCGTGATCGTGAGGGCGGCGCCAAGAAAAGCACCGATGGGCGTCAAGAGCGCGGCGACAGCCGGGGCAAGGGCCAGATGAGGTTCGATAATCAGCGCGATGATGGCGCCGACCGCCGCGCCGCTGGAAACGCCGAGAACGTAAGGGTCGGCCAGAGGATTTCGCAGCAACGCCTGAAAACTGGCGCCAGCAACAGAAAGCGATGCACCAACAAAAATTCCAAGCAGAATGCGGGGCAACCGAATATCAAAAATGATGAGCTGGTATTCGCTGGAGAGCTGGCTGCCTTGGCGAAAAAGAACACGAAGCAAATCGTGGCCCAAGCCGTAAAGAGACACGGGGACAGCACCGAGCTTGAGCGCGATCACAACCACGACGAAAAGGATGGCGGATAAAATCGCGCATTGCGTAAGCAAGCGGCTGAGCGTCAAAGGGCGCAAGCGCTGACCTCCAAGAGAGCAGAAACCCCGCGCGATGGATCCGTTGCGCGAGGTGAGAGTTGTGGCTGAGCCGAGGGCGGAATTTTCTTTTCCTTTTCGTCATCGGGATGCGGAGAAAACGCTTCCGGATGCAATTGCCGCGCGAGATCCTCGATGGCGGAAACGATTCGCGGGGCAGTCCTGTTCACAGCATCGCTGATGACGGCAAAGCGGCGGTTGCGCACGGCGTCGAGACCTCGCCATCCGGGGCGCTCGGCGAGTACGTCGAAATCATTTTGTCCGCTATCGGAATGTGACGCTGCAAAAACGAGAAACTCTGGCTGCAGGCGGACAACTTCTTCGAGACTCATATGAGGCCAGTCTTGGGCGGAGTCGACAATGGAGGTGGCCCCCGCCAGGCGCATCGCGTCGGCAATAAAAGTTCCCTTGCCCACAGAGATCAGGGGATCCGACCACACAATAAATAGGACGCGGCGCTGGGGCAGCCCGCTCAAACGCTGCTGCAGATCGGTGACATGGCGTTCCAGATTGACGCGAAGGGTGGTGCCCGCGTCCGGCACGCCGAGCACTGCTGCAAGCCGCTCAGTAGAAGAGACGATTTCCTGCACAGTGTGAGGATCCGTGGCGTAAGCAGGGATACCTAGACCATCGAGAGCGTTCACCGTCTCGAGGCGATTCAAACTCTTCGTGACGAGAACGAGATCAGGCCGCAGAGCAACGATCTGCTCCAGACTGGGATTGATCGCGCCACCTACTTTAGTTTTTTTCTGAGCATCGGGAGGATAATCGCAGTAATCGGTATCTCCAACGAGGCGGTCCTGCACGCCAAGGGCGTAGACAGTTTCTGTAAGACTAGGCGCGAGCGAAACTATCCGCTGCACAGGCTGAGGGACGCGCACGGTGCGGCCGACCTCATCAACGTAATCCTTATAGACCGGTGCGGCGACCGGGTTGGCAGACGGTGTTTGCGCCTGGAGTGAAGCGCACCCGAAAGCGGCGAAGAGTAGGAGCACGGCGCCAGCGCTTCTCGCCACAACGTTTTTTCGTGCGTCTTTCCGTGTCGTCACAAATCCCCGCGGGCGAGAGCACATCTCTTACAAAACAAAAAAGCCCCGCGAGACACCTAGGGGCTGCTTGGCATCGCTTCTTCTCGCGAAAAGCGCTGGCCTCTGCGGCGCGGGAGGGTAGCCTGGCTTACGGCTCATTCAGCCGATTACAGTGGCGGGACCGCGGCCGATTCTCACGGCCTTCCCCACTTCCCTTGCCTGCAAATTGGAAACTCAGTGTATGCCGAGGGTCTGGGAGTGTCAATGTACAGCATAAGCATCGCGCGACATAAGCGCCTTGGGCGCGAGAGTTCAGCGGTTCTTCCAGTTTGGCTTGCGCTTTTCGACCAGCGCACGAAGCCCCTCTTGAGAATCCTCGAGGCGGTACAACTCGTTGAGAAAAATGTTCATGGAGTTCTTCATGCCATCGCGCAGCGAAAGGCCCATTCCGCTGAGAATTGCCTTCTTGGCCATGGTCAGCACGGGGCCGGAGTGCGCCGTGATGCGCTCGATCAACTCATTTACGGTTTGTTCGAGCTTGGCTTCGGGAACCAGTCGGTTTACAAGACCCATTTCCAGGGCGCGGTCCGCGCTCAGAGCTTCTCCGGTCAGGACAATTTCCAGCGCTCTTTTTGGTCCAACGAGAAAGGGGAGGATGGTGGACGCAAGTGGGGGAAATACGCCAATAGAAATCTCCGGCTGCGCGAAGCGCGCTTTCGGCGTGGCAATTACCAGGTCGCCAAAAGCGGCAAGTTCCGCGCCACCGCCGATGGCCGGGCCGTTGACCACACAAAGCACGGGCTTGCCCACTTCCAACATGCCGGTGAAAGCGGAATAAAACGCGTCGAGCATCTGAAAAACGCGCTCGGACGTGTACTCCCCGATGTCGATGCCGCCGCAAAATACCTTACAGGCGGAATCGAGAACGACAAGCTTCACCTCGGGGCTCTGGCCTGCGAAGGTGAATCCATCCGAGAGCTCGCGCAGAAACGCTTCATTGAGGAGGTTGTGTTCGGGACGGTTGAGCGTCATGCGCGCGACGCTGCCATCGAAGCGCATCTTGATGTATTCGAAATGCTCAGGTGTACGCCGCTCGGGCCGTGACACGTACTCTTGCTCTTCAACAGGCTCAATCATGTCCCGCCCTCCTTGGGAATTGCCGCTGGAATATGCGTAGCGGCGGCTGGTAAGGACCAAATGTGATGCTACCACGTCGTCGCTTCGCGCCTCGCTGTGGAGAAAGCGCGCGTGCGCAAACGGTTTGCCCCTCGCGACCGCCTTTTCGCGGGTGATTTCGCTGCTTCTTGGCATTCTCCGCACATCGCGTCGTTTCGCGCATACTACTTTTCCTTTTGCGGGTATGCTGGGCTGCGACTTTCTTATCTCGCGCGGGGTGCACTGCGTGGTGGCTGGAAAAATATCTTCGGCTCGCGAAACCGAGACGGCTACGGCGCTACAATTTGCCGGCCGGCTCGATGCGGAAAGATTTCCGGCGTTTGCCGCATGGGACAATGCCCCGGCGGTACGTTTTGACCGCGACTGGCAGGGCAAGCACGCTGATCTGCAGCGAGAAACGCAGGTACGACTGCTTTGGACTTCAGAAGTTCTTTATTTGAGATTTCTGGCGTGTTCTCGCGGCATTTCGGTTTTCACCGATGCCGAACCTGATGGGCGGCGCGACCGACTCTGGGAACGTGACGTCGCGGAAGTGTTTCTACAGCCCCCAGGGCCAGATGCGAGCCGTTACAAAGAGTTTGAAGTGAGCCCAAACGGATTCTGGCTTGACCTGGATATTGGGCCGGGAGAAAAACGCGATCTGCAGAGCGGATTGCGGCGCCGCGTCAAGGTCGACGAGCAGAACAAGACTTGGGTAGCCGAGTTGGCGTTGCCCATGAAAAGTCTGACGACTCAATTCGACCCGGCGAAAGTCTGGCGCGTTAATTTCTTTCGCGTCGAGGGAGCCTCAGAGCCGCGTTTCTACTCTGCTTGGCGGCCGACCGAAACGCCGGTGCCGAATTTCCATGTCCCTGAGTCCTTTGGCAAGCTCTTATTCGCGACCTAATTAGACGCGCGCAGCCCGCGGACACAACGCTGGCGTCACGCCGTCTTTTTTTCTATGCTTCTCCGGTGAAGACCTCTGTTTTTTTACTCTGGCCATCGGTTCTCAAGCACCGAATTCAGATTTTCTCATTCGTTGCCGCTGCTTTCGCCTTTTGTTCAACAACCCTGTCCGGCCAAACCGAACCTTCGCCGAAGCCAAATGCGAACGCGCCCGTGGTGACTAAAGTCGAGCCTCCTTCGTGGTGGATTAACCTGAAGCCCGACGTCATGTTGCTGCTGTCCGGTCACCATCTTGAAGCCACGCATGTAGTTTGCAATTTAACGAGCGTTTTGGTGGAACGCACGCAAGCAACTGCCGGTGGGGACTATTTGTTTGTTTGGATAAAGATCGGGTCCGAAACAAAATCAGGTACCGCCGTCTGCCGAATCACCACGCCGACAGGCGCAACTTCGTTTGAACTGCCACTAGCCGCGCGTGCGATGAAGCTCGGAAAATTTCAAGGGCTCTCACAGGGCGATGTGATTTATCTCATCATGCCGGACCGCTTTGCGAATGGCGACCCCACGAATGATGAGCCTGCTGATGCGCCAGGCACGCATAATCGTTCGATTCCGCGCGCGTATCATGGCGGCGACCTGCGCGGGATCCGCGAACACCTTCCCTACTTGAAGGATCTTGGCGTGACTACCCTTTGGCTCACGCCCATTCTCAAAAATGGCGCGGCGCAGGATTATCACGGATATGGGGCCGTTGATTTGTACGCGGTCGATCCGCATCTCGGAACGATTCAGGATTATCAGCAGCTTGTCGCGGAAGCACACAAGCAAGGCATTAAAACTCTGTTCGATCTTGTGCCGAACCACGTCGGGCCGAAACATCCCTGGGTTGCTGAGCCGCCGCTGCCCGACTGGTTTCACGGCACGAAGCAGCGCCACTTAGATACCACTGCCGGAGTCAACGGTACCTTCTACGGAAAGATAGACAAACCGGCGATTGCCAACGACCCATTCGAAACACTTGTCGATCCGCACGCGCCGCCGCGGCTTTCGCGGAATCTGACGGACGGCTGGTTCTTCAACGTACTGCCTGACTTGAATACCGAAAACCCCCCGGTTGCGGAATATCTTTTGCAAAACAGCATTTGGTGGGCGGAGAGTACTGGACTGGACGGCTATCGCCTGGACACGTTTCCCTATGTCCCGCGGAAGTTTTGGTCAACTTGGCACGCGGGGTTGCACCAACTTTATCCTTACCTGACGACCATCGGCGAAGTCTTTCACGCGGATCCAGGCGTCACCTCATTCTTCGCTGGAGGCGAGAAGCGATTCGATGGCATCGATTCTGGCGTGAACACCTTGTTCGATTTTCCTATGTTTTTCACGATGCGGGATGTTCTGCTGCGCAAAGCGCCGGCAGGGCGCATCGCGGATGTCTTGCGCCACGATTCCTCGTACGTCCATCCGGATGCGCTAGTAACATTTTTCGCGAATCACGATGTGGCGCGCTTTGCGAGCGCGGAGGGAAGTTCCGCGGCAAAGCTCGAGCTGGCGTTTGGACTGACGCTGACGTTGCGTGGGATCCCCGAGTTGTACTACGGCGACGAAATCGGAATGCCGGGCGGCGGAGACCCAGACAACCGGCGCGATTTTCCTGGCGGCTGGCCCGGCGATCCGAAGAGTGCCTTCACCCCGGAGGGACGCACAGCGGAGCAGCAAGAGCTCTTCACTTACGTTCAAACCCTTTTGCGATTGCGGCGAGAACATCCTGCTCTGCAAAGTGGAAAGCTGTGGCACCTCTTCGCTGACGAAACGGCGTATGTCTTTTTACGCGAGACAGAAGAGGAGCGTGTGCTTGTGGCCTTCAACAATTCGGCTGAACCACGCGAGCTGAGAATTCTTCTGAGCAATACGCCCACAGACGGCGCCGCGGGCTTCACGCGGGTTTTGGGCCAGGCAAAAGCCGCGGCATTTAAAGGCGAAGCTCGAATCACGGCTCCGGCGCAATCCATTTCCATTTTTCTAGTTGATTGAACAATCAGAAACTTAGACGGACGTTCCAATTCTTGAGGGAGTCCGGCACGGTGAGCGTGATGCAATGCGTTTGAGCGTCGTACTGCCAATCGTGAATCACTTGATCGCCAATGCGAGCTTCTTTTGGCTCGGCACTAGCCCTATAAATTTTTAGTTGAGTGCTGTTCCACCACGGCTGGTAGGCATTTTTCTCGATGCTGCTGGTAATGGTGAGCGATCCGGGAGCCAGGTGGCATGTGAAGTTTACGCGCAGAAAATTGCCTTTTTGATAGGCAAAACTGAGCCCATCATCCTGATAGAGCGTGCCGTGGCAATCGCTTCCTGGATAGACACGAAGTTCGAGCGGACCTTCCGGCTTCTCGTTGGTGCTTTGCACCACGGGCTGCATAGGAATGATCGCCCCGGCACGAACGTAGAGCGGCGTTTCGGCAAGTGCCGGATGCAGCGAGATTTGATCTTTGGAAGAGTGTTTTTCGGCGGTCCAGAAGTCGTACCAGTCGCCCGGCGGCAGATGAATGTCCTCGGCGTCAACTTTTTCCGTGACGACAGGCGACGAAGAGATCGCGACCGAAGAGGAACTCGTGATCCTCGCCATAAAGGCCCTGCTCATCGGGATATTCAAGAAAGAGAGGCTCCATCAGTGGGACACCGGTGCGCGAGGTTTCCTCCATTGCGGTGTAAACAAAAGGAAGAAGTCTGTAACGCAGCTCGATGTAGCGCTTGCGGATCGCTTCCTGCTCGGGGCCGCTCGCCCAGGGCTCGTGATCGGCGGTTCCCTTCGCCGCGTGATTGCGATAAATCGGATAGAACACACCTAACTCATACCAGCGCGTTAGAAGATCGACTGGCGGAGAGCCCGCGAAGCCACCGACATCCGCGCCAACGAACGAATAACCGGAAAGTCCGAGATTCATAATCTGCGGAACGCTCATTCCTATGTGATTCCAGGTGGCGCTGTTGTCGCCGGTCCAAGTGGCTGCATATCGCTCGGCGCCCGCATAGGCGGCGCGCGTGAGGACGAAAGGCCGCTCGTCAGGCCGCAGTTTGAGAAGGCCTTCATAGGTCGCGCGGGCGTTCTCCATGCCGAAGACATTGTGGATGGCGCGATGGTCGAGCGTCGTGCCGTCATCGAGACGGTGAACATTTTCGAGCGGCATGGTTTTGGAAAGAGTCTGGAAAGTCGCTGGCTCGTTCATGTCATTCCAGAAACCCGCCACGCCCATGTTGACAAAACTCTTGTAGAGACCGCCCCACCAATCGCGCACGCGCGTCAGCGTGAAATCCGGAAATACGCTCTCGCCAGGCCAGACCACGCCGACATACACCGAGCCGTCCGGTCTTTTGACGAAGACATCGTTCTTCATACCGGAATCGTAAGGCGCATAGCCGTGGTCCGGATCCTTTTTAATATGCAGGTCGGTGATGAGAACGGTGCGTATGCCCTGCGCGCGAAAATCCGCAATCATCTTTTCGAAATGCGGAAAATATTCGCGGTTGATGGTGAAGGGCGCATTGCCCTGTTGATAGTCGATGTCAAAATAAATGACGTCGGCGGGAATCTTTTTTTCGCGCAAGGTTTGAACGACCTCGCGAGCGCGCGCTTCGGGATAGTAACTGTAGCGGCTCTGCTGGTAACCGAGCGACCATAGCGGCGGAAGAGGAGTACGGCCGACGAGCGCCGTGAATTGTTGGACGATTTTCTTGGGTTCCGGGCCGGCGATGAAGTAGTAGTTCAACTCACCGCCTTCGGCACCAAACGAGAAATAATCGGGCGACTCTTTGCCGAAATCGAAGCTGCTGCGGTAAGTGTTGTCGAAGAAAACGCCGTAGGCCACGCCTTTGTGGAGGCCGATGAAAAACGGAATGGTCTTGTAAATCGGATCGTCTGACTCTTGCCAGCCAAAAAAATCCGTATTCCACATCGTGTACGCGTGATTGCGGCGGTTCATCGGACCGGGTTTGTCGCCAAGACCAAAATAACTTTCCTCGGAAGGCATTCGCTTCCAGACGTGGATGTACGTCCCGTCCCAAGCCATGGGCAAAGACGGCTCATCGGCAAGAAGAACATTGCCGGCCGAGTCCGCGAAAGTGATCAGTAGAGGTGTTTTCTTGACGATGACAACGACGCGGCCCACCGTCATGCGAAGCTCGTTCTTTCCATCTTCGACGTTGATGGCGGGAGGGTCAGGAGATTCAATCACCGCCCAGGAAGAATCTTTGGGAAAAGAACCCTGTGGCGCGAGGCGAACCCGGATCACACCATCGCGAAAAGCTGTGATGCGTAGTTTTGCAGAACCGGCAGTCAGCTCGACGCCGTCCGGAAGTTTCTCCACGCGCTGCACGTTGCCTATGTGCTGCCAGCCTGCTGCCGCTGCGCTGGCGCAGCTGATCGCGCAGAGCAGCAGGCCAATTCCGCCGTATTTTGCAAGACGTGGCATGCTGTCCCTCTCTCCGTAGGGCTGGTGGAAGAATCTTCGCCTAGAATGCGCGCGCGCCTGGCAGCATGCACTTCCTACTCAGCTATGCTGCGAGCCACTCCTCAAAAAACGACGAAGCTTTCGCGCCCTCGATGCGCCGGCGCACCGCATCCATCACGCGGCACTTTACGGCCCCATTGCTTCCATAAAAGGCTAGCCAATACGGCAGGTGAAGCTCAATCGGCATGCGCTCGATTTCCACCTTCAGTCCTCGCAGTTTGAAAAAACCCTGCTGAAAGAGAACTCGCAGAACTTTCGTCCTGAGGATCTCTTCCGCTGCATCCGGCCGCAGACGTGCCACAAGCTGATTCCGAGTCTCAACGGTTACCACTTCCTCGTCCGCCGGAATGCGTGGGAACTCGAATAGATCGAGGTCGCCATGCACTGCGTCGAGAGCGAAAAAACGCGTCTTCCTCGCCTTGCCTATCTCATAGCGCACACGGAAAACCCAAAACGGCACGTAAGCTTCCGCTATTCGCTGCAAGGGGCCGCTCCGAATCCTCCAGTAAACACCGCTGAAGACACCAGAGCGGAAGCCGCGGACGGCCTCCTCTTGCGTGACGTTAGGCTTCAATGTTCGAATCGCACTGACTCTCATCTATGCCTCGTCTGCCGCGGCTACTAGCGGAAATAAATCCACAAACTGATCACGGTCGCAAGCAAAAGAAGGCTTGCAATAACGTTGATGCGCCGCTCGGTTGGCGTCTCGTGCGCGGGCTTGCGCTGCGGAATGCCTACCGCGATGGTTTCCATCTTGTCGTCGACGGTAGCAAACGTTAGTCCGGCAAGTTGCTTGCGGTCAGGTGCTTTGGTCATCAAGCTGACGGCGATGAGGACAAATGAGCACACTACGAACATGAAAATCGCGTAGTGCAGGAAGTTCATGTCGATGATCCAGCGCACGACGGGAGATTCGAAATGGCCACCCGCCGCGCGGTCAGCAAGTTCGAGAATGAAACGTGTCGCGCCCAATACAAATCCGGTCATAAGCGAGGAAATCGCTCCCGAGCCGTTCAGGCGCGGCCACAAGATTCCAAGCACGAAGCACGCTGAGATTGGCGGGCTGATATAAGCCTGCACACTCTGCAAATAAATGTAAAGCTGGCTGCTGATGTAGTGAATGAACGGAACCCAAAGCAAGCCAAGCAGCACCATAAAGCCGGTGGCAATGCGGCCGAAATTTACTAGCTGGTTCTCGGAAGCTTGCGGACGAATCTTTTTGTAAAAATCCAGCGTCACCAAGGTTGATGCGGAGTTGAACACGGAACTCATCGCGCCCATCACCGCCGCGAGCAATGCCGCCATGACCAATCCGACGAGGCCAGTGGGCAACAAATTCAAAATCAGCGTCGGGTAGGCAAAATCGGGCTTCTTCACCTGCTCGGGGAAAAGCGCGAACGCGATAATTCCCGGCAAGACCAGCATGAACACCGGCAGTATTTTCAGAAAGCCTGCGAAAATCGTACCTAACTTGGCGTGCCCCTCATCACGCGCGGAGAGCACGCGCTGCACAATGACCTGGTCGGTGCACCAATACCAAATTCCAAGAATGGGCGCCCCAAAAAATATGCCTGTCCATGGAAAGTCCTTATCGGTCGACGGCCTCATCATGTGGAAGTAACTGGCGGGCACCATCGTCCTGAGGTGCTCGAAACCTCCAACCCGGTGAAGACCGATGACGGTCAGAGCGACGGCGCCGCAAATCAAAATCAAGGTCTGCACTGTATCGGTATAGATGACCGCTGCCAGTCCTCCGGCCACAGTGTAAATACCGGTGGCGATCACCAGCACGACCGCCGTCTTCCATAGCGACCAGCCCGCTACACGCTCCAGAACAACGCTCGCCGCATAGAGTTGAACGGAAATCTTTGTGAAAATGTAAGCGATGATCGAAATCGCAGCCAGATATATGGCGCAATTGCGGTTGAACCGCCGCTCCAAAAATTCCGGCATGGTGAAGACGTTCGACCGCAAGTAAAACGGCACGAACACCCAGCCCAGCACGAGCAAGATCAGACAAGCTAGCCATTCGAAGTGGCCCACTGCCAATCCAGACGAAGCGCCCGTCCCCGACAAACCGATAAAGTGTTCCGTCGAAATATTCGAAACGAACAAAGAAGCGCCAATGAAAAACCATCCGATGTCCCGGCCAGCGAGGAAGTAGTCTTCCGAGGTTCGTTCTCGCCTCGCAAAATACATACCGATGCCAAACACAATCGCGAAGTAGATCCCGATGATCACGAGATCCAAGGTGGCTACGCTTTGGTGAGCAACCGTAACTTCCGATGCAAACAGCATCCGTTCCTCCTTGGCATCCGCCGCATAAGCTGAGCGGAATCCATGCTTAGTTGAGCTTGCCTTCGCGAGAGCGCAGCGCACACCAACCCCTTGTTGGACTGCGCGCGCTTAGTACAGTGGAATCCGTGCCGCCCCTAAACTGAAATTCGGCGTGCGCAGTCTATAACAGGGCAAGACCAGGCTCAATGGCTGTTTCGCTCCTTGAGGCGGGCGGAAAAGGCGGTCCCAGCCATCCTCGATGGAGCGGGCAACTCCGATTTGCCGTGATCCGCGGATCAGGGTAAAAGAGAGTGTGGAGGAATCATGACCAAGCTACTCTTTTGCCTGCTGTTCTTTGCGACAGCACTTATGGCTGCGGACAAGTCCGTTTATGACTTCACCCTCAATTCGATCGAGGGCCAACCAGGCCGCTCGGCGCCTACAAGGGGAAAGTGGTTCTACTCGTAAACGTGGCGAGCCGTTGCGGATTCACTCCGCAATATACGGCTCTGGAAGCGCTCTATGAGAAATACAAAGACCGCGGATTCGTCATCGTTGGCATTCCGGCGAACAATTTCGGCGCACAGGAACCGGGCACGAATCAAGAAATCAAGACATTCTGCCAGACCAAGTACAGCGTAACTTTCCCGATGATGTCCAAAGTCTCGGTGAAAGGCGACGACAAAACGCCGTTGTATCAATTTCTGACCGACAAAGCCGCCAATCCACAAACCGGCGGCGAGATTCAGTGGAATTTCACAAAATTCTTAATTGGGCCGGATGGCCGCGTGCTTGCTCGCTTTGAGCCGGCAGTTACGCCGGATTCGCCGGAAGTCACTGCCGCGATTGAAAAAGCGCTTGCGCAATCAAAGAAGTAGCGGCGCGTTTAAATAAGAACGAGGCTCACTTCCGGGCATTAGCCCGGCAGCCGCGCCAAAAGTGGCTGGCGATTGTCGCCACTGGCATATTGTCTTGCAAAAGCACAACCATGAGTTATGGCCATCGTCGCGTTCCAAAATGTCAGTAAGGACTATCTCACCGATGGCCAGCCGGTCCGCGCACTGCAGGACGTTTCGCTCGACGTAAACCGGGGAGAATTTGTTGCCCTTGTCGGGCGCAGCGGCTGCGGCAAATCCACTTTGCTCAATCTCGCAGGAGCAATGGATTTTCCCACGTCCGGCCGCGTGTTACTCGATGGCGTGGATACATCTACTCTGAAAGACGCCGGCTTGACCTTGTTGAGACGGGAAAAAATCGGCTTTATTTTCCAATCATTTCAGCTTCTGCATACGCTGACCGTTTTTGAAAACGTCGAGCTGCCGCTGCTTCTCGCCGGAAAGCCGAATGCACGCGCTACCGCCCGCGAAAAACTCGCGTGGGTTGAACTCGATGGGTTAGGCCATCGTTACCCGCACCAACTTTCCGGTGGTCAGATGCAGCGAGTCGGCATCGCGCGCTCGCTCGTCCAATCACCCGCGATTCTTCTTGCCGACGAGCCAACGGGGAATCTCGACACCGTGACCGGGAACGTCATTCTCGATCTCTTGAAACACCTGACACGCGAACTAAACACAGCGACTTTGTTGGCTACGCACAGCGCGGAAGCGGCTGCGCTCGCCGACGCCATTGTGCGCCTACGTGACGGAAAAATAGAAGAGCTTACCCGGCGCTGACATGAGACGCCTCGCCCTTTTTTACCGCTTGATGCTTCGCCCGCTGCTGCAGGAACCGGTACGGGCAATTCTGACGGTTCTTGCGGTAACCCTTGGGGTCGCCGTGGTTTTGGCGATCGATTTAGCCGGAGCGGCGGCAACCGGGTCTTTCCGCGCATCGATGGAAACTCTCGCGGGTGACAACGATTTGGAGGTCGTTGCATCAGGCGGTGTGCCCGAGGGAGTCGTAGGAACAATCGCAACGCTTCCTTACTCCATTCGAATTTCACCGCGCATCGAAGATTCGGCCGTCATTTCGGATACGAAGCAAACCATTCCGCTCATCGGTCTCGACCTGATTGCGGAGGGAGGGTCCGCGGTCAACGCCGCAATCTCCGCTTCGAGCTCAAGCGAATCTTTTGCATCATCGGATGACGCGATGAGCTTCTTGCAAAGCCCAGATAGCATCTGGGTCGGCGCAAGTCTGGGAAAAAAGCCTGGCGACCAGCTTCGCTTGCTGATCAATGATCAAGTCCGCGAATTCACGGTCCGCGGCGTTTATCCCGATTCGAACGGCAGCGAATCGGCCATTGTGATGGATCTCGCCGCGGCGCAACGCGCGCTGAACCGCTTCGGCCGCGTCGACCGCATCCTCTTAAAACTTCCAGAAGCCCCGAGCCTCGAAGAGTGGCAGCAGCGTGTCCGCGCAGCACTGCCCACCGGAGTGGAAGTTCGCACGCAAGGCACAGGCACAAACGAGAATCGTCGCATGCTCGCCGCCTTCCGCTGGAATCTGCGCCTCCTCAGTTACATCGCGCTGATCGTGGGCGCGTTTCTCATCTACAACACAATTTCGGTTTCCGTCGTGCGCCGCCGTCCGGAAATCGGAATCGTGCGCGCGCTGGGCGCCAGCCGCAGCGCAGTGCTCGCGGCATTCATCGGCGAGGCAGCCTTCTTCGGCTTAGCTGGTGCCGCGCTTGGTCTCCCCGTCGGACGCGTCATGGCCTCCGGCGCGGTGAAACTCATGGCTGCGACGGTGGAGTCGCTCTACATCAGCAGCCGTCCGGGATCTATCGAACTGAGCAGCTGGTCGGTGGTGCTTGCCTTCATCATCGGCGTTGGAGTCGCCATCGTTTCCGCATACTCGCCCGCCCGCGAAGCGTCGCTTGTCTCTCCCGTGGAAGCTATGGCGCGCGGAAGACGCGAGTACATGACGATTGTGCACAAATCGCGCGATCTGTGGCTCGCACTGATCCTGGGCATCCTAGCCGCGGCGGCCTCACGTGTTCCTGCGATCGAAGGCAAACCTATCTTCGGCTATCTCGCCGCGGTCTTGCTTGTCGTCGCGTCCGCGCTCGCAATTCCGGCTTTCACGGATGCGGTTATTTCCGGCACCTCCCGTTCGCTCGGAAAAATCCTGGGAGTCGAAGCTTTGCTCGCATCGCAATCTCTTTCAGGTTCGCTTCGCCGTACTTCAGTGCTTGTGGGCGCGCTCTCCACCGCCATCGCGATGATGACTTCCGTCGGCATCATGGTAGGCAGCTTCCGCGAAACGGTGCTGATTTGGATGAATGACCGTCTGCCAGCCGATCTCTATCTGCGGCCTGTCGGTGAGCCTGCCCCCGACCGCCATCCAACCGTTTCTCTTGAATTGGCGGACAAAATCAGCAAGTTATCAGGCGTCGCGGGCGTGGACCGGCTGCGCTCCTACGAAATCAGCTACGACGGCATGCCCGCGACATTGGCATCAGTGGATCTGAGCGCCCTCCGCTCAGATCACCGATCCAATTTTTTCTCTCGCCGGCCAACCGAGCAGGTCCTCTCCCAGATTCGCGACACCGATGCTGTCGTTGTCAGTGAACCTTTCACCTACAAACATCATGTGCGCACGGGCGACACCATCACCCTCGCGCTGGGGGATTCGCGTCCATCCTTTCGTATCGCAGACATTTATTACGACTACGGAAGCGAGCGCGGCAGCATTTTGATGGATCGCCAAACCATGCTGCGTTATCTACCCGATCCCACGCCTTCGAACCTGGCCATCTATGTCGCCCCCAACGCCTCCGTCGAAAACGTGCGCCAGGAAATCACGCAAGCCTCCGCTGGCTATCGTGTGCTGGTCGCTTCAAACCGGGATTTGCGCACGGAAGCGATCCGCATTTTCGATCGCACGTTTGCCATCACTTATGCGCTCGAGGCCGTCGCCGTAATCGTTGCAGTGATGGGCGTCGCCGGTGCGCTGCTCGCTCTCGTCATCGATCGCCGCCGTGAAATCGGATTGCTGCGCTTCCTGGGCGCGGCGGCGGAGCAAGTGCGAAAGCAGATTCTCGTCGAGGCAGGCTTGCTTGGCCTGCTCGCGAATTTCGCGGGACTCGCTCTCGGATTCGCGCTCTCGCTCGTACTCATCTACGTCATCAACAAACAATCGTTCGGCTGGACGATTCGATTTCACTGGCCTGTCGCGATTCTGCTGGGAGCCATCAGCGTGGTTTACGTAGCCACAGTGCTGGCCGGCTTGTATCCCGCGCAAGTCGCAGTCAGGCTCAATCCGCTTGAGGCTGTCCATGAAGAGTAGGCTGACAGCCCTCGCAGTGACGCTCTTTCTTCTCAGCCCTCTCTCCGCACAGTACCGCACCGCGGTGCCGGGCTATCGCTTCGAATTCCCTAGAGACTATTTCGATCATCACGACTTCCAAACAGAGTGGTGGTACTACACGGGGAATCTGAAGTCTGCAAACGGCCATCGCTACGGATTCGAACTGACATTTTTTCGCCAGGCCGTCAGCCGCGATCCCGCTCAATCCGCAACTTGGGACCTCAAGGATATTTACCTGACGCATCTCGCGCTGAGCGATCTGGATGGCCAGAAGTTTTATCACACGGAAAGAACAAATCGCGCCGGCCCCGGAATCGCCGGCGTGAGCGCCGCCAGCGCCCGCATCTGGAATGGCAACTGGCAGATTCAGTGGGAGGGGTCTGATCAAAAGCTACAAGCAGTCGAAAAGCTCTTTCAATTACAGCTGACCCTGCACCCGGAAAAACCGCCGGTCATTCACGGTGAAAACGGTGTAAGTCAAAAATCGGAAGGAGCGGGCCACGCGTCGTACTACACTTCGTTAACACGCCTGGCCGCGAGCGGAAAACTCGAATTGAATGGCGAAACGATCGAAGTCTCCGGCCTTGCCTGGATGGACCACGAATTTTTCACTCACCAATTGGAATCCAGCCAAATCGGCTGGGACTGGCTAAGTCTGCAACTGGAAGACAACACGGAGTTGATGCTCTTTCGCCTTCGGCGGAAAGATAGTTCTCTCGATCCATTCTCGGCTGGCACTTACGTGGACGCGCGGGGCAAATCCACGCACTTGCGAGCGAACGATTTTATCTTGCAGCCGCTCGCAGAGAGCTGGACCAGTCCCCTCACTCACGCGACCTATCCCATCGCATGGAAAATCGTGATACCAAAATTAGAGATCGAATTGGAAACACACACAGCTTTGGCGGCGCAAGAGTTGGCGGGAAAAACAAAGATCGCGCCATCTTATTGGGAGGGTTCCATTCATCTGGAAGGCCGCCGCGGAAAGTTGCGGCTCGGCGGAGTTGGTTATCTGGAAATGACCGGCTACGATCGCCCGGTCAAACTCGCGCCCTAACCAAAGTGAAAGATCAGCGAGAAATCACCTAAGTTCCGCTGGCTTAGAAATCCGAGCCGTGCTGGCCCGCACTATCAATTCCGGCTCGACCATGATTTCCTTGGGATGTGGCGTCTTGGCGGGCGCGGTAATCCGCCGCAGTAGAATTTCTGCCGCGATCACGCCCATCTCCCGCAAGGGCTGGCGAACAGTCGTTAACGCGGGATTCTGGAACGCCGCACTCTGAATGTCGTCGAACCCGACGACCGAGACATCCTCAGGCACGCGGCGGCCCGCTTCGCGCAGCGCGTGAATGGCTCCGATAGCGGAAATGTCGTTGAAAGTAAAGAGGGCTGTGAATGGTTCCCCGGACGCAAGAAGCTTCTGCGTGACTTGATATCCCAGCAGCGGCGAAGACGATTCACCTTCCAGCTGCCCCGTGAGATGCTCCTTAACTTCGATGCCTATTTTTTTCGCGGCCTCACTTACCGCTTGCCATCGCACTTCCGTATCCGAACTGAACGCCTGCCCCTTGATAAACGCCATCTTCCGATGACCGAGATCTGCAAGATGTTGCAGCGCGAGGCATGCTGCCCGCGAATGATTGAGCACAATGTTTGTCACCCCCGGCACGTCCCGGTGCCCGGAGACCGCCACACTGGGGACATCTACTGCTTCCGCAAGCGCTGTGTCCACTACGATCAAGCCCTCCACCGCCCGCTGCTGCAGCAGCAACGGATATTCTTCGATGAGTTCATTTCGATGGCGATGGCTGACCACAAAATAAAAATAGCCTTCTTGCAGCAGGTGATCCTCAATGCCCGACATCACCAATGCCGCGTATCCTTCGCTGATTTCCGGAACGACCACGCCGATAGTGAAGCTCCGCTGCTGTCGGAGTGACCTGGCCAGATGATTGGGCCGGTAATTTAGTTCCTTGGCGGCGGCGCGGATTAGCTCCTGGGTGCGGTGCGGTATCGATTTTGCGGCGGGAGACCGGTTGATCACGAAAGAGACTGCGGCTTGAGAGAGCCCGAGGTGCTCCGCGAGAGACTTCAGGCTTACCCCCGAGCTCGAAGACTTCCGCGCGTCAGAGGCACCCTTTGATTTTGGACGCGGCATAGATGTTGGTCTGGGCTGGTAGTCTCCCATAAGGGACCAAGGGAGAACAAGGTCCAAGGCCGGATATAAGTTGAACCCTCCGGGCGGTCGTTTCCTCGCTTGTGTATCGTACTAAATCGGTTTACTATGCTCTTTTCGTCGAGGAGGACCGCGCGCTCGAGAACTTGCCCAGGTTTGGAATTGCAGAAATTCCCAAAGAATAAGGATTTTGCTGGCGGCACGGCCGAGAATTCAGTATCGTTTGCCGTCCTTGCCCGTCCCGGCCACGCTTAAATAACTTGTTCTTAATTTCCGTGCTTTAGACGACGGTTAACTCATCGTCCGACGGCACCATTGGAGTTTTTGATAACGTGCTCACCTCGCTGACTCGGTTCGCAATTGTGGCGTGTTTGGTGCTTTGCAGCCAGTCCGCCACTGCGCAAGATTCGCCTTCCGCCGCGGCATCCAACTCCGCGACGCCCCAATCGAATCTCAACAATCCCGCTACGGAACAAAAAATAGATGCCCTGCTTCATAAAATGAACCTGGACGAGAAGGTCGGTCAATTGGTCCAGTACTCGTCCGGTCAGCCCACGGGCCCCGGCACGGGCCGTACCGATTTCAACGACATGATTCAAAAGGGCGAGATCGGTGCAATGTTTAACATCACGACGGCGTGGGAAGCGAACGCGTTTCAGCGCGTGGCGATGGAGAAATCGCGCTTGCAGATCCCTCTCATATACGGTTTGGACATCATCCACGGGTATCGCACCGAATTCCCGATTCCTCTCGGCCTGGCAGCTTCTTGGGATCCTGAACTCGTCCAGCGCGCCGCACGCGTGGCCGCGCGGGAAGCTTCCGCAAGCGGAATCCGCTGGATGTTTTCCCCGATGATCGATATCGCAAGGGACGCACGCTGGGGACGGATGGCGGAAGGTTTAGGTGAGGATCCGTACCTGGTCTCGGCAATGGCACGGGCCTACGTGCTCGGTTACCAGGGCGAGCGTCTCAGCGCGCCCGACAGCGCCGTGGCGTGCCCCAAACACTATGTGGGCTATGGAGCAGCCGAAGGCGGCCGCGATTACAACTCGGTGGAGATTTCCGAGCACACGCTGAGGGAATTCTACTTGCCTCCTTTTCACGCGGCCGTCAACGCAGGCGCTGCGACGATCATGACCGCGTTCGATTCGCTGAACGGAGTACCCACCTCAGCGAACCCCTTCACCATCAAGCAGATCTTGCGC
>Ga0210409_10000597_pt1 | contig 55562 bp, 41 predicted proteins | sample IncBWH17MmetaG_FD_161649 | JGI IMG/M metagenome (GOLD analysis project Ga0210409, IMG submission 161649) | Forest soil microbial communities from Barre Woods Harvard Forest LTER site, Petersham, Massachusetts, United States - Inc-BW-H-17-M | ecosystem: Environmental > Terrestrial > Soil >... | reverse complement strand
CGTGCTGAAGGGCAGCAAGGTGCTGACGCTGTTGTCGTAACTGAGGACGGCGGCCTCACCAGATGGTCCAACTACGGTTTGCGTGAAGATAATCGCGGATTTCTGGACGGCGGGAAGCAGCGGCGCAATGCGCGAGCTGGTCTCAAAGACCAGCACGGCGGAAAGTTGCTGCCCGCCCAGTTCGAAAGCCTCAATCGTCTGGGCGGCGCCATCGTCGAAGATGCGGAAATCTTTCTGCTGTAGGTCGAGCACGGGCTCTCCCTTGGCGCCGATCACAATCACTGGGGCGTTCACCAAAGCCACCCGGACGCGGATGGTGGCTTCCGGCGGTTGTTGCACGGGCTTGTCGGGTTTTGGCGGTATGGGCCCCTGTGTTTGCTGAGACCGCCCGGGCAGTGCCGAGAACACCAACCCTGCGGCGAGTATTGCCAGGCAAGCAGCAAGCATTCGTCTCGAAGTCATCTGCGCACCAGTCTACTACGTTGGAAGCGAAAACGCGCTGAGGCGTTGGCCGCTCACGCGGGCGCGGGCTCTTCGAGCCTCCAGAGGCGCGCCGAAGAATGTATATAGACGGAACACGCCGCAGCTGTGTCTCTGGCATTTCCGCATGGCGGTTGCGTAGAATGTCAAATTGCAGTCACTTGCAGTGGAGGGTTCATGAGCCGCAGGCGCCACCCGAAAGATATCGAGCCGCCCTATCGCGATCCGATCTTCATGGAAAGCCTGCCGGCGCGCCCCGTGCGCATTACGACCGAATATATCGACCCGCTCGAGCGGCTGCGGCGCGAGAAGGTGGGCGACACGATCGTCATGTTCGGTTCCGCCAGGATCCTTTCACGGGATCAGGCGACGGCGCACATCCGCAGATTGCGAAAAGAAAAACGGCGCCATACCACGCTGGAATACCGCACCGCTCTGCGCGACGCGAAATCGGCCATGGAAATGTCCCGCTACTACGAAGAAGCACGCGAGCTGGCGCGCAGGATCACCTCCTGGGCCATGTCGCTCGGCAATCATCCGCGACGCTTCGTGATCTGTTCCGGCGGGGGCCCGGGAATCATGGAAGCGGCCAACCGCGGCGCGAGCGAAGCGGGCGGAAAGTCCATCGGGCTGAGCATTGAGCTGCCGCACGAACAGCGCCCCAATGACTACATCAGTCCCGAACTGAGTTTCATGTTTCATTATTTTTTTATGCGCAAGCTGTGGTTCGCGCAGCTCGCCAAGGCCCTGATTGTTTTTCCCGGAGGGTTCGGCACCATGGACGAACTCTGGGAAATGCTCACGCTGATGCAAACCGGGAAATTGCACCGGCGCAACTTGATCTTGATTTATGGCCGCGAATATTGGGACCGTGTGCTCGACTGGAAACACATGCTGCGCTGCGGAACCATCAACAAGCATGAGTACGGCTTGCTTCAGTTTGCCGATACGGTGGACCAGGCTTTCGACCGCGTGCGCGACGACCTCGAAAAACATCACCTCGAGCCGGATACGCTTCTGCAATAACGCGTGCAACCTTCTTCTCGATTTCCAGGATCAAATTGTCTGTAGTCCAACTGGCCCGTCCAGCCCCGGACCCGGGAACTCACCCAGGGAGGTGCTTTATGGTCTGGACGAAAATGCTCAGGAAGACAGCATTGGCCTCTGCTTTGGCCGGCGGCCTTCTGCTATCGGGCGGCGCGGCGACTCTGCGGGCCGATGACTATGACAGTTGCCACCGCAACATTGATAAATGGGAAGACAGGCTGGAGCGCGATGTCCATCGCTTCGGGTACGATAGCCGTCAGGCCAACCACGATCGCCACGAGCTCGGCGAGGCCCGCGAAAGTTGCGCGCGCCGTTTTGGCAACAACGGGCACCGCAACTATGACTACGATCATGACGGCGACCGGCGCTGATCGAGTTTACTCAACCGAGCCGACGCCAAGGTTTGTGGGTCGCGGCTTCAGCCGTGACATTAGCCAACCGGTGACAAAAGGCTTTAGCCTCTGACAATCGGAAGCCAAAAGAAACGGGCCGCCTCGATTTCATCGGGGCGGCCCGTTCATGTAAACGGAGGAATGAACCAGGGGTTTAATTCTTGCTGGGTACCAGGTCGTCCGAAAATACCCCTTCGAACCGGCGCTTTTCGTCCTGATCGTGCAGCAGGACCACGGGAGCAATCCGCAACGAATGCCGGCACGAGTGGCATGCCGCCATCTCTCCTTGCAAGTCCTGCAGGAAACCATCTGTGAAGTGATACTGGTCGGGGGTGCGCCGCGCCGGCTTTACGCCATGCGCTCCGCAATAAGGACAGGTGTACTCCAAAGTGTCCTCTTGCGGATCGCGCCCCAGCGCGGCCCAGCCCGTGTAACGGATGCCAACAGCCTCTTTTGAAGGAAGACGCATGATCTTGTACCTCGCCCATGGACCCCAAAATATAGAAAACTAGATATGTGATGCATGAACATCTGAAAATGGTGCATAAAAAGCGAACACTTGTAATACGCTGATAATAAATAGCTTATCTAAGCTCGCAAGCCGTTTCAAGGTCGGACGCGATGCTCGTGGGAACTCTGCTGGCGGTGCGGTGTCCAATTTATCGAGCGCGCGCTCCTCATTTTCCCTGCAAAAGCCAGCCCGGCTTGCGGTCAGGGCCGCGGCTGGCGGAATCGAGGAGTGTCCATGCAAGCCACAAGTAACGGAAACAGTAACCCAGAACAAGGAACGCATGAGATGGCGCTTGGCCGTTGTCTGGTCGAGGGCGATTCGGAGGCAACGTGGCGCGCTCGGCGCGACCGCCGTAAGACATTCGGACTGTCGCTGGCGATCGAATTCCTGTTGCTATTTTTGCTCGTGGCGACGCCGCTTCTCACAGGCGTCGCGCAGCCACGAATCCACCAGATGCTTCCACCCCAACTCACATTCCTTGGCGCTTTGCGCGAGCATAGCCCGGCGCAACACGCCGTATCCACGACGACAGTTCATGTCCCGGCGATTCCGAATCCATTTCTGCCAACTGCGCCTCCCCATATGCCCGTGGACATTCATCGCGGCGAGGAAGGCGCGGATGTCCCGGCCCCCGATTTCCCCGGAGGAAATGTGCCGGGGGTGGTTCAGGTCATTGAGGCGGGGAGGGCGCCGCTGTTCGTGGAGCCACCTCACATCGCGCAACCGGCGCAGCCAGAAAAACGTCCCGTGAAAGTTAGCGAAGGCGTTCTGGAAGCGCAGCTCGTCTCGCGCATCGAGCCGCAATATCCAACCATCGCGGTGCAAACGAAAACGCAAGGCACGGTGCGGCTGCGCGCGATCATCAGCCGGGACGGGCGGATCACTTCGCTCGAAATTCTAAGCGGGCATCCTTTCCTGGTGAGGGCCGCGCTCGACGCGGTGCGGCAATGGCGCTACCGTCCGACGCTGCTCAACGGCGAACCGGTGGAAGTCGAAACTTCCATCACCGTAATTTTTCGATTGCGCGAATAACGGAGACATCCGGCTCCAATTAAAGAAGGGCCGAAGAAATCGGTGCTTCGGCCCTTGCGACTCCCGGCGCGGCTCCTCCCGCAGCGGCGCCGGGGAGATTTTCGGCAGGGAAATTCAGAATCGGATAACCACCCCGGCGGAATAGCGGAAATTGTTCCAGTTGACCTGATTGGCCGCAGTCGGCATTCGCGTGAAAAGGTAATCCACTTGGGCGAGGCGTATACCAAGATGGCGCGTGGGATTCCAGTCGAGCCCGATTCCCGGAGCCATGGCGAAGGTGTTGTGACTAATCGTGGTTTGGCTGAAGCCGGGATTTGTGTGCACGAAACCGAAGAGGGCCTGCGCGAAGGGCGAGAGCGAAGAACGGTGAAAGAGTGAAATTTTGGGGCCGGCCATGAAGGTCTCGGCGGTAGCGTCGACGTCCGCGCCGCCAATATTGGTGGCGTGGACCCCTCCCGCTTCAGCGACCAGGCTTCCCCAATTGGTGAGATTCAATGCGACGGACGCCACGCCTCCATTTGCATTAAAAGAAGAGAATTGAATGCCGGGGCTTGTATGAACGAAAGAATAACCGGCGAACAAGTCCACCCTGGGAACATCTTGCGCGGCCGCGCTCAAACCGAACAGAAACACCAGTGCCAATAGACACACAACTCTACGCATATAGGATTGCTCCCCTGTTTATGATTTTGGATCGTGCGAATTCCCGCAGACCCGTATTCATTCGACGGTGAGCCCCACCCTGAGGGATCCCAAGCCGTCCGAAGCAAGCAACCGTTCGAACGTCAATTGGGATGCGCCGCTTTTGAAGAGCGGTTGCCCGCCAAAAAAGAATTTACAGGAGAGGTTCGCGCGCGAAACGGGCGATCATTTCGCGGGCCGAATCGCGCACGCGCACGATCTGCTGCCAATCTTGCGCCGAGGATGGCGGAGCGATCGGCGGGCAGATCGTAATGGTGATGCGGCCGGGACGCGGAAGCCAGGCGCCGTCGCGCAACACGCGGCGCGTGCCATCGAGCGCGATGGGCACGATTTCCCGCTGCGCGGCGATGGCCGCTTTGAACGCGCCGAGATGAAACGGACGCACGCCCGATTGCGCGGTGAAGGTTCCTTCGGGAAAAACAAAAACGCATTCGCCGCGGCGCAGCGCGTCCTCGATCTGTTCCGCTTGGTGCAATCGCGCGCGCGGGTCTTCGCGGCGAAAGGCGAAATGGCCGAGCTTGCGAAGAAATGTCCGGAAAAAAGGCATGTCCATCACTTCGGATTTGGCGACGAAATGGTAATCGGTGCCGAGCATAGCCATGAGCACGACTATATCCGCGTAGCTGGTGTGGTTGGCGACGAGCATACGCGGCGCGTTTTCCCGCAGATGCTCGCGGCCCTCGACGCGCACTCGCCAAGCAGCAACTTTCAAATACGCGCGCAGCGCCGCGGTGGTAACGCGCGCGGCGCTTTTTCGCGACGGCGAAATCAGCACATAGAGCCACGCAGGAAACAGCAGCAGGGCGAACATGGCGACGGCGTAGCACCCGTAGGCCACACCGGCGATTCGGCCGAGCGCCGCGCGAATTCGCCCGGCGCTCGATGCCGCTGCAAGACCCGCAAGCTGCAGCCAGACCGGCGGCGCATCGGAACGCAGATCACCGGAAAGGAACCGCTGTTTGGTGGCGTCGCGGCGCAGCTTTCCGCTCGAGGTTTTTGGAATCACGTTCGGCGGAACGACTTCGACCACATTGGGAGGAAGTCCCAGCGTTTCGGTGACCTGCGCCGTGATGGCCTGCGCGAGCCGCGCCCTCGCGTAGCTTCGGCGCTCGCGCGATTCGGCGACGATCACCAGCCGTTCGGTGCCCGTGACCGGATCGGCCGCGCCGAATGCCACCACGCAGCCTTTGCGAACGCCCGGCACTCGCGCCACGGCATCCTCAATCTCGTGAGGATAAAGATTGTGGCCCGCGTGAATGATGATGTCCTTCACGCGGCCGGTGATGTAAATTTCGCCTTCAGCTAGATACGCGCGGTCGCCGGAGTTGACCCATCCTGCCGCCGCGCCCTCGGGAAGCAGAGCCGACGTCGCGGCCTCGTTTCGATAGTAGCCCTGCGTTGTGGAAGGCCCGCGAAACCAGAGCTGCCCCTCGACGCGCTCTCCCGCATCTTCGCCGCGGTCATTCACGATTCGCACTTCGTGCCGCGGTACAGGCGAGCCCACGGAAACGAAAGCGATCACGTTCGGATCTTCGTTTGAGTTGGGCGGCCGGTGGGAGGCGCCGGCGTCCGGCGGCGCCGGCACGGCGCGGCCCTCTTGGGTAAACGCGGCGCGCTCGAGTCGGTCCACGCGCGGCCCACGGCCCACGGGCGGCATCGCTACGGCCAGCGAAGCCTCGGCCAAGCCGTAAACGGGTAACAATGTTTCGCGGCGGAAACCGCATTTCGCGAAACGCGCCGCGAATCGCTCGAGCGTCGCGGGAAGAACGGGCTCCGCGCCGTTGAGCGCCGCGCGCCACGTACTTAAGTCAATCCCCTGGATTTCCTCATCCGAAATTTTAGCGGCGGCCAGCTCATACGCGAAATTCGGAGCCGCGCCCATCGTGCCGCCGTAGCGGTGAAACGCGCGGAGCCATCGCGCCGGCCTTGAAAGAAACGCCAGCGGAGACAGCACCACCACCGGCAGACCGAAATAAAGCGGCATGAGCCACGAGCCGATCAGGCCCATGTCGTGATAAAGCGGCAGCCAGCTCACGCCGATGTCGTCGCTGCGCATGCCCAGCGCCTCTCCAATCGCGCGGACGTTGTCCAGCAGATTGGCGTGCGTCAGCATGACGCCCTTGGGATTGCCCGTCGAGCCGGAGGTGTATTGCAAGAGGGCCAGGTCGCCCGGGCGCGAGTGCAATTGCGGCCCGAGCGGAGCCGGGGCGCGCGATTGTACCAGAGCATCGGCCGTGGCCACGCCTTCGAGAGAGTTCACCAGCGGCTTCAGCAATTTGGCCACGCCGGCTGCTTCGCGAAACGTCACCAGCAGGCGCGCGCCGGCGTTCGACAGGATCGCCGATTGGCGTTCCGCGTACTCCGCCACGCGGTCGGCGCGAAACGGCGGATAAATCGGCACAGGAGTCGCGCCCGCGAGCAGAATCCCCGCGAACACCAGGAAAAATTCGCGCGACGTCGGCAGCATCAACGCCACCGTGTCGCCACGCCCGATGCCACGCTGCACGAGTTCGGCTGCGACACGGTCGGCGCCTTCGAGAAGCTCGCCGAACGTGAGCGAGGGACTTTCTCCTTCGTCCACGTAAAAAATCAAGTGTTTGCGAGATGCGTCCGCGCGCCCGCGGTGGCGCAGCACTTCCTGAAACGTTTCCGCGGCAGGGACTCCTTCCGCCTGGCCAGGAAAGGAAACCTGGGTCTCGAGCAAGGCGGCTTCCGCGCGCGCAGCAGAAGCAACAGGCGCCTGCCCGTCCGGCAGGCGGGCTCCATTCGCGGCGCCGAGCGCGGCGATCAGGTCCCGCACGGTATCGGCTCCCGCGAGCGCTTCTTCGTCGAGCCGTGTGCCGAACGATTTTTCCAGGCGCAGAAGCAACTCGACGCGTTCCAGGCTACCAAGGCCCAAATCGCGGTCGAGATGCGACGCCGCGCTGGCCGAGCGAGCGGCCGATTCGTGCCCGAGCTCGGAGAGGAGTTCGCGCACCACTTCGAGCACGCGTTCTTCCTCTCCCACCGCGTTAATTTGCCGTGCGGGAGAGACCATCGGAGTTTCCCCAGGTACAGCGAGCGGACTGGAAGGGCTTTGCTATGAGTAGGCTAACACGCGCAGATAAGGCGTTCAATAGTTTGGCTCCGAGTGGCACAGGCTTCAGCCTGTGGGTTTTGATGCATGCAAGGACGAACACCCAAGGATGAAGCCTATGCTACTTAGAGCGCGCGCCAGTTCTTGTACAAATCTTACGGCGAATGCCAAATCGCCGAGCTGACCCGCCCGATCTGTAATGAAGCCATCTCATCAATGAAATGCCATGCAAACTCAACGAACCGCCAGGGGCTAAAGCCCTCTATTCATTCGCATCTTGATGTCGCGGCTGAAGCCGCGACCCACAAAACTTAATTATCGGATGGCTCCATGTCAATCTCGCCAACGGCTTCAACGAGGACCTGGAGAATATCGCGGCTCTCGATGTGTATGCATGGTACGTACCGTACGAGAGTACCGCAGCGAATGTAACCCTTGATCCATTTGCGCGGGCGGGCCGTGCAGGCAGAATGGTCGCGTGCTTGAAGCTATTCGCGGAATTTGCGGGCTTCGAGTCAAGCCCGCACACGAGGATCGAGGACGCTGGTGATTCCCACGGTCTTCATCTCGGTGCTCGCTGTGCTGATCTTCTTATGTTTGATCGGTTCCGCGGACAAACCGCGGTCCCGATGACCGCGGCGCGACCGCATCCACATTGAATTTGCCCATGCCCCACGAGCGGCCGGCCCTCCACCGGCCGCTCTCCCCATTTCAGGCGTTGATTCAGAGCGGAATTTAGTAGCACAGCCACTCCTGGCTGAGCGGTTTTTGCTATCCCCAAGAATCCCGCACCACTGACAGTTGCAAAATTCGCACAGCCAGGAGTGGCTGTGCTACTGAAACCTTTCCAATTTGGCGGGGACGGCTCGTCCCGGAGTGACCGGGACGAGCGGCCCTGAGGATCACTTGTGGAGATTACCGCGGTCGTCCCGGCGAGCGGCTCGGTGGACGGTAACTACCCAGCGAGCGGGGACGCATCCGCAAGCGTGGGCCGAGCGGCGGCGGAACATTGTGGAGCGGAGCGCTGCAATTGCTGCAGAGTTCTCCTCCGGAGTCGGAAGCCCGCAGCCAGTGGCCGCGAGCCGCGCACTCCGGATTGATGCATTGCACAGTCCATCCCGGCAAATACTGCACGTTTCCCCCCTGCATTGCGGCGCCATTTTTTCCGTGTGCTGGGATGCGGTCCGATCCCCGTGGACCGGAAGCCGACGGAAAAAGTTGCCGGGATTCTGCGCCGAGGGTCTTGTGGTGTCAAGAGAAAATATACAATTCCTAGTGGTGGTGTTGCCAGTTGGCCCAGACCCCTCCCTACGCCCCGTCAGCCCGCGGAGAAATTCCCCGCTGATTTTTCTTTCTTCCTTTACAACCCTTCCGTGCTTGCCCACAATCTTTGCTTCCGATAGCGGAAACGAAAGGGAGGGGCGGTCTCGGATGCGGAAATGGATACTGCTCGCGGTAGCCGCTGTATTTTTGCTGGTGGTAGGCGCGTGCGCGGTCCAAGCGCAGCAGCAACCGGCCCAAGGCGGGGATCCAAACGCGTCTTCTGCGCCGCAACCGTCTGGCAGCGCCGCTCCGGCGGACCAATCGAAAAAGGCTGGGGCAATCAAGCCCGCCATTCCGCGCGCGGCAGTCGAACACAAATTTTGGGACCGCGAGAATGATTGGTTATTCGCGGGCGTGGCCGTGGGGCGCGGGTTGGACTACGCTTCGACGCTCAATCTCCGCCGCCGCGGGATTAACGAAGTCTTCCTGACGAACTCCATCGTGGACAACCATCCGCTGTTTGCGGGGATCGAGGTGTCGGCCACGGCGGCTTCCATCGGCGTCTCCTACCTGTTTCACCGCACCGGGCATCACCGCCTGGAGCGCTGGACTTCCGCCATTCATGCGGGAATCGGAATCGGCGGCGCGATTCGTAACTACTCGCTCAAGACTCCGCATCCCGGTCGATAGGCCTCCCCGACGCGCATAGCGCTCTGGTAGCGCCAGCAACTTGCTTTTGCCGATGCAAGAGGGACCGGCTCTTTGGATTTTTCTGGAGCGCACGATAATGCCGGCAAGATGCCGGCGCTACGCGAAACAAGACGACGCCGGACTTGCGCCCGCGCGGCTCGTTGCATCATACTCCGCGCGCTGCGCTTGCCTCCTTCTTCGGCGCGGCTTCGTCGGGGGAAGATAAGTGAATCGCCGAAGCAATCGGGGCGCTGTCTTTTTCTCCACGCTTTTTCTACTCGTTGCGGCTGGCCTGCTCATTGCCCCATTGATCCGCGCACAGCAGCCGCAACCCTCTTCGCCTGAGCAAGCGCCGGCCGCCGCTCCTACCTCCGCGGGGCAGGTGCAGGGCTACACGCTCACTCCCGGCCAGGAAGCGCAGGCCATCGCCTATGCCCATGCCCGGCACGAGCTCTATTTTCTCGACGTCGCCTATGGACTTCTCCTTCTTGTGCTTCTGTTGCAGCTGCGCATTGCTCCGGCTTACCGCGACTGGGCCACAAAATGGACCGACAGCAGTTTTGGGCAGATCGTTGTTTTCGCGCCGTTGCTGCTAGTGACACTCGATACCCTCAGCTTGCCGACCGCGATTTGGGAACATCGCCTGGCCTTGCAATATCAGCAGTCGATTCAGGGATGGGAGTCGTGGCTGGCGGATTGGGCCAAGGGCGAAGGCGTAGAGATGGCCATCGGGGTTCTGCTGGTGTGGATCCTGTTCGCAGTCATTCGCTGGAGCCCGCGAAAATGGTGGTTCTGGTTCTGGATGGTTGCCGTGCCGCTGATCATTCTGGGCGCGGTGGTCGAGCCGTTGATCGTCGAACCGCTGTTTTTCAAGTTTACGCCGCTGGCCGGGTCCGAGCCGCAACTTGCCGCGAGCATCGAGCAGATGACCATCCGCGCCGGCGCCCCAATTCCGCAGAGCCGCATTTTCGAGATGAACGCCAGCGCAAAACTCAAGGAACTGAACGCTTACGTCACCGGCCTCGGCGCGAGCAAACGCGTCGTCGTCTGGGACACGACCATCCGGCGCATGAGCCCGGACGAAGTCCTGTTCGTGACCGGCCATGAAATGGGCCACTACGTTTTGGGCCATGTGCGCAACGGCATCCTGTTTGCCTGCGCCGTGCTCATTTTTTTTCTTTACCTCTCCTATCGCGTACTGCAATGGATGCTGGCGAGCTGGGGAGAAACGTGGGCGATCCGCGGCCCTGACGATCTGGCTTCGCTGCCGGTGCTGATCCTCCTGCTGACGGCGTTCGGGTTCCTGTTCACGCCCGTTTCCAACGCCTACAGCCGTCACCTCGAGCATCAGGCCGACCAGTACGGGCTCGAAGTCATTCACGGTTTGCTTCCGGACGCGCCGGTGGTGGCGGCGCGCGCGTTTCAAACCCTGGGCGAAGTGGACCTCGAGGAGCCGAACCCTTCGACCGCCGTGAAATTCTGGTTTTACAATCATCCGCCGCTCGACGAGCGCATGCGTTTTGCGCAGACGTACGACCCGTGGTCCCAGGGCCTTGCGCCCGAATTTGTGACGGGCGCGGGCTCGACGTCGAGCCCGCGGAAATAAAGGAACTGCCAAACCCTCGCCGAATGAAAAAGGAGACATGCTTTGAAAAACCGAATTGGTGAAATGGTGTTGCTGGCCGCGCTCATGGCGTTTGCCGGATTTCCCGCGCTGGCGCAGGATGCAACCGCTACCGTGGCCAGCCTCGCTACGGCCGCCGCGCCGGCGCCGAAGCCGCTTTCCTGGGGCGTGCCCGAGGGGCGCATGTTTTTTCCGCATGACTGGGTGCGCGGCTACGTGGACTATGAAGTCGCTCCGCCGCACAACGAGCCGGACCTCGGCCGCTGCACGCAGTCGCATACGATCATCATTGCCGCCGGGGGCGTCAACTCGCCGTGCAATGCCTACGCGCGCTACCTCCTGGGTGGGTACCTCGAAATACAGCCCTTTGGGAAAACCCTGGCGCGCCACCTGTTCCTGTTCTTCACACCCACTTTTTCCTTCGGGAATAATGTGCCGCAATTCAAGTACACCGCCTCGATGTCCGGAATCGCGTTTGAACGAGCGGTCGGGATCGGTTTCGAATTGCCGAAAAATTTCGAAATCCGCGTGACCCAGCACCAGGTGGACTGGCTCGGCAAGTACAAGAACCCCATCGGGACGGGGACTCCTGGCCTGGACCTCGGCACCTCCGGGCCTTACGGCCTCTACGCGACGGTCGGGGCGCGCTGGTACTTCGGCGGCTACGGGCGATCGCGCGAAGGTCGCTGAAGTTAGTCAGACATCACCCAATCCTGGGGCATTTGTAGGCGGGCGCTACAAGAACAGATGTGTGCTTGCCACACAGAATCTGAAACGCCGGCAATCAGAAAGGCGAAAGAATGACGCGTTTTCTTGCCCGCATGTGGGACGATCCCCAATGCGGTGGATTAAACGGAATGACCGACGGCCTCTTCGCCTACCATCAGGCCACGAAGCATAACTATCATTCCGTACGCGCCAATGCGCGCTATCTCGATTGGCACAATCAGCCCAATCCATTCCGCACTTATGAAGGCGCCACCACGATACTTCTTCCGCCTGACCCCGGCTTCCCGGACACCGGAACATTTGCCGCGATGGCGGCGCTCGAAGAGAATGCAAAATTGTCGGCCGAAGATCCGCATGAACGGCGCGAAGGAATTCAACTTGACTTGAAGTGGCTCAGCCGCTTTTTGTGGCACTCAATGGCCGTCAGCGCCTGGAAGAAAGTTCCCGGCTCAGGCGCCCGCTACAGCCTGCGCGTGAATCCCTCCTCCGGTAATCTCCACCCGACAGAAACTTATATCGCGCTGCGCTCATTTACGGGAATGGAGGACGGTTTCTACCATTACCGCGCGGACCAGCACGCCGTCGAACTCAGGAGCCGCGGCGGATGGACGCAGCATCTGGCCCGCGCGCTCGAGATTCCCCGGGCGTCGGAGTCGCCACTGATCGTCGGACTGACGTCGATTTTTTGGCGCGAGGCCTGGAAGTACGGCGATCGCGCGTATCGTTACTGCTGCCACGATCTGGGCCACGCGATAATGAGCCTATTGTTGTCTGGGCGCGCATTGGGGCTGCCGGGCGGCGCCGTGGCCCACTTCAGCGACGCGCGCCTCGCTCGCGAACTGGGCCTGGCCGAAAGCGACGAAGCTCCCATGGCGTTTCTCGTCTTTCAGGCGGAGAACACATCGATTGGTCTTCCCACCCCGCCCGTACAATCGATCGCAGGAATTCCCAACGAGCTATCGGCAGAAGAAGTTCGTTATGACCTGCTTCTCGGGATTCACGCTTCGACAGTTCTGCCCGATCCATCCGGACCGCTGCCGCGCGTTTCCCGGGCCGCTTCAGAAATTGCCGCCCGCCACTCGCTTCTGCTCGACGCGCCACGCGATGCTTCGCTCGGGCCAACCGTGCGGCGGCGGCGCTCCGCGCTGGACTTTGATGCGCGCACGCCGCCCATGGAACACCGCGAGCTGGACCAGCTCCTGGATTTCGCGACGCGGGACTGGTGCGCCGATTGGCGCGGAAATTTCAAGGGCGAGCCGGCGCTCGGCGAACGAGGTTCGGACTTGGTGACGCTCTATCTCTACATTCATCGCGTGCGGGATTGCGAGCCCGGCGTCTATCGCTGGGATCAGGCCAACAGAAAACTCGAACGGCTGCATCTCGCCAACGTGCAGCGCGTCGCGGCCTATCTCAGCCTGGAACAATCCCTTGCGGGAAATTCATGTTTCACAATCTCCATGATCGCGGATCTCGACGAGGCGGCGCGCGTTTTCGGCAACCGCGGTTATCGCTACGCCTATTTTGATGCGGGCGCGATCGGCCAACGCCTCTACGTCGGCGCGGAGGCGCTGGGTTGGAACGCCACCGGCATTGGCGCATTCTACGACGATGATGTTCACCGTTATTTAGGCTTCCTCGAAGAGGGAGCGGATCCCGTAGACGCGTCGGTCCGCGAAGCGGAACACGCGGCGCTGGTCATGCTCGGTTCGCCGGCTTCCCGCGCCGCCGCGCAAAATCAAAACCCGCGCGAGCCTGCTCCCGTGATTTCCGAATCGGGCGAAGAACGCCCTGCAAACGCGGAGCAACTCCACCAGAAAAAAACCGATGCCTCTCCTGAAAAAGATCCGCGCAATCTCCCGCGCCAGGTGATTTATCACTTTGCAGTGGGCCGCGCCGTTCCCGATCCGCGGCTCGAGGCCTGAAACAACATGATCGGCATCCTCGTGTGCGGCGACAATCACTTCATCGTGAGCGGGCCGGTGCCGGATCGAGAGACAGCATTGGCGCTCGCGCGGCATTGGTCCATCATCCAAATCGGGCAGACGACGCCTGCCTCTTTGCAGAATTGGACCATCGTCACGCGCGCGTTCCGGGAAGACCTTGCCTGGGCAGTAGTTGTGCCGGGCGAGGGCCAAGTCACGCCGGCCGTGGCGCAGTTGCTGAAAGAATTGTCGGCAAGAGGGATCGCGATCCGCAACGAATAGATTGTTGGTTAAGCATCCGCTCGCAACATGAGTTACAAAACCTTTGCAAGTCCACAAACTGCAGTTTGCATTCCTGTTCTCCATAGAATTCAACAAATTAGGCGATGTGAATCCCGCGTAACCCTCAGGTTTAGACCGACTCGAGCCTTGTTTCGCGCCATTTTTCTCGTCCCGACTATCTGAAGTACTGCATCCTTCGGACCGAATTAGGCGCATCCAAATTTTTTCCTGGCCTTCTCATCCCGTTTTAATCTAAAAGTAATGTTCGTAATGTAATTAAAGCTGAGGTTGGGGTCATTTGTTTTCCATGGCTCGGAACAAATCCTAATAAGGTGGCTTCGTATGAAACTATACAAAAATTTCTATTGGGCGTTAATGTCCGTAGCATTGCTCGCATTTTCGCCGATTGTCGCTGCGCAGAACGCAATATCGACAGGATCGATTTCAGGTCAAGTGACAGATCCCTCGGACAAAGTGATCCCTGGCGTGACGGTTACTCTTGAAAACGTATCCGAAGGCGTGAAATTCACCGCGAAGACCAACAACTCCGGGTTCTACAGCTTCTCCTCATTGCCGGTCGGCGCCTACGACATCACGATTAGCCAGGACAGTTTCAAAACCACGGTGATCCGCAACGTTCAAGTCCAGGTGGGACAGAACACGGCTTCGAACGCCAAGCTGGAATTGGGCAACCTCACGGAATCCGTCACCGTGACCGCCGAGCAGCCGCTCATGCACACCACGGAATCCACAAACAGCACCGTTTTGACCGAAACCTTGATTGATAACCTGCCGTTGAGCGGCCGCCGCTACACTGACTTCGTGCTTCTCGCCCCGAATGTGACTGCGGACGGCGATTTTGGATTGGTGGCCATGGCCGGCCAGCAAGGCGGGGCGGATTCCGGCTATGCCAACGGAAACGGGTCAAATTCCTTTACCGTCGACGGGGCAAGCGCCACGAGCAACTATACCGGCGAGGCGCGGGGCCGCACGCGCGTGCCGTACGTTTTCGGCGAACAGTCCATTCAGGAATTTCAGGTGGCGCAAAATCCATACAATGCCGCCTATGGAGGCGCGGGCGCGGGATTCGTCAACACCGTGACGAAATCGGGAACAGACCAGTTGCACGCCGACGCGTTCTATTACAATCGCAATTCGGGCATCGGGAATGCGGATGACGCGGTCGACAGAACCAACGGAGTGCCGCGGCCCCTCGATGTTCTCCAACAATTCGGGGGGGATATCGGCGGGCCTGTGGTCCATCACGCGGCATGGTATTACTTCGATTACGAGCAGCAGAGGCACTTACAGCCTATCTCCGTAATCAATTCCGCATTCAGCGCGCTTTCTTCGCCCGCAAACTTTTCTTCAAATTTCGGCATACCGAACGGAACATCACTGCCGTCTCCTAATGCGCCTTACCCCGTCCCAGGAAGCTTTTCCACTCCTCCGGCACCGGCAGATCCCAACTTTCCTGCGTATTTGCAGCAGGTGTCGAACGCCCTCGGGGCGATTGACCGCAATCTGGCGAAGCGAGCGCGCCGTGCCGACAACATCTCCTTCTTCCCGAAGCTGGATTGGCAATTGACGCCCTCCGACCACTTGACGCTGCTTTACAACTACAGCCGGTTCAACTCCCCCGGCGGCGAAATCACGTTCAACCCAGTGCCTCAATTCGGCACGGAAGCGCTCTCGAACAACTTTGTCCGCGACCACCATGCCAGCGCGCATTGGACGCATACGTTTAGTCCGACAGTTCTGAATGACGTGTCCGTGAGTTATTTGCGTGATGAACAAATCGCGACTCCTTCGGGCCTCACTTCCCCCACGCTGGGTCAGATCGAATTTTCTTCGCCCACCTTTTTTGAGATGGGCAATCCGGTATTCTCACAGGGAGACAACAAGGAATTCCAGTGGCAGATCAACGATCACCTGACGTATATCGCGGGGCGTCACACGCTCAATTTTGGTTTTGACTTTGACCGCAGCCATGTGACCGATTTCTTCCCTGGCAACTTCGACGGAACCTATGCTTTCCCCAACCCTCAAGCCTTCGCCCTCGGGCACTACCAGTTCTTCACTCAGGCGGCTGGAAATCCAGCTTTCCCATTCACCTTTCCCTATTACGGGTTCTATGTGCAGGACAAATTTCAAGTGACTAAGAACTTCACGCTGGACATGGGCATGCGCGAGGATTTTCAGGTCTTCCCCCAGCCGAAGTCGAACACAACCACCAGCGATCCACTCATCGGGCAATTGACCGGCCAGTTTCCAAATCAATATAAACGGTTCTCGCCGCGCGTGGGTTTTAGCTATGCGCCCTTCTCCAAGACAGTCGTACGCGGCGGGTTCGGAATTTTCCGCGAGATCCTCGACGGCATCAACTACGAAGGCTCCGTCATTACGAACGGCCTTCCGACACAGCAATCATCGACCTTTGTACCCTTCGACACCACACTCCCGCCGAATCAGCAGACTCCGTTTTTCCCGAACTCGCTCACCAATACGAGTTCCTTCGGCGCTTCGTCGAACGTCACGATCGTCGATCCAGGCTTCCAGACTCCTTACATTCTTGAATCGAATTTGGAAATTCAGCGGGAACTGATCTCGAACACGACAATCGCGGTGGGGACGATGTGGACGCATGGCGTGCATCTGATCGCCTCGAGCGCCTATGACAAGAATCTCAATCCGCCAGCGGGCACAACCACGTTCTACATTTGTCCGGCCGGGATTGGCCAAGGCACATCTGGGTCCGCGGATCCCACGACCGCTAACTGCACGCTGGGAACCGTGACCGCGCCGAATCTCGATAGTGGCCTGCTGACAGAAGGGTTCATCTCTCCCGCTTTCGGCGGACAGATCAACGCATTGATCAGCCCGGGAGTTAATAATTACAACTCGCTCTACGTGCAGATTCAAAGGCGAATGACCAGCGGATTCTCGCTCGAGACCTCCTATACATTCTCCAAAGCGACGCAGACCAGCGCCGACTTCAACAACCAATTCGATTTCAGCGACACGCGCGGGGCAACGCTGCTCGACCAGCGCCATCGCCTGTCCGTTGCGGCGATCTACGCCCCGGACGCTTCGGGGCTTCAGGCCGATTTCGCGCGACATCTCCTGTCCGACTGGACCATCAGCACAGTGATGCAGTTCAATTCCGGCCGCCCATATACCGCATTGCTCAATGGATCGTGCACGGGTCCGAACCTGGCGAGTTGCGGGAAGAGCGGCAATGGCACCCTGAATGACAGCGCCATCAACGAATCCACCGGCAATACCGCCCTGGGAATTGCCGGAGCGGGATCTGTCCCCGGCGAAGGGTACAACTCGTTTTATGGCCCTTGGATCGACGAGATCGATTTGGGAATTACACGCGCATTTCACATCACGGAAAGGCAGAAGATTGAGTTTCAAGCTCAAGTGTTCAATCTTTTCAACCACGCAAACTTTTTTGTGCAGGCCGGCTCGGGAATCGTTCAGACGCAGTACGACCCGGTCGGCGCCACTTGCGGGGACGGAGCGAGCGCAACCCAAACTTGCTTCCTGGTACCCCATTCAGGATTCCAGACTCTGCAGTCGATCAATCAGTTGAATGGGCCGAGGACGTTTCAGTTCGCGCTTCGCTATTCGTTCTGAGCGCTGGATCTTTGAAACCCTGCGGGTCGTGCTGGAGTCGTGGAGGTGCGTTGCTATTTGATTTTTACGTACTTTCTCAGCTTGTGCGGACCGACGTCCGCCGCGTAAATGGTCCCCTTTTCATCCGCCACGATTCCTGACGCGCCGGAAATCCGGTTCACATCCGCCTGGGCCAGGTCCGGGTCGGGGATGAAGGCCGCGAGCGAGCCGTCTTTCGCGCTGCCGACCGTAATGCCCCGCAAATAGCCCGGGTTGACCGTCGAATTCGATTGCGAATCGCTGACATAAAAAGTGTCGTCTTTCGCAATATACACGGCGCTTGGCCGGCCAAATTGTTTCCACGCCACGATGAATTTGCCGTCCTGGTCGAAGACCTGCACGCGGCTGTTGCTGCGGTCGGCCACGTAGACGTAGCCGCGCGATCCGCCGATCGAAATGTCATGAGGCTGGTCGAACTCGCCCGGCCCCGAGCCGTGATGCCCCCAAGTCTTGATGAACTTGCCGTCCTTCGAGAATTTCACCACGCGGTCATTTTTGCCGTGGCCGTCAGTCACAAAAATATCGCCGTTCGGAGCGATGGCGATTCCCGACGGCTGGTCGAAGGTATCCGGACCATCGCCCTTGACGCCTTCCTTTCCCAGGGTCATCAACACTTTTCCAGTTGGACTAAGCTTGAACACCTGGTGCCCGCGCACCACGCCGTTCGCGTCTTTGGCCGACAGGCCGAGCACCGTCTCGCTGGCATTGGCATCGCTGGCCCAGATGTTTCCCTGGCGATCGACCGTGAACCCGTGAGGGAAAGCGAACATCCCGCTGCCAAAACTGGTCAGTAGTTTTCCCGACGGATCAAATTCCAGAATCGGCGGGTCCGTGCGCCCCACGCACGTGGCGGCGCCTGCAGGTTCCGTGTTGAAGCAGCGGTGAAAAACCCAGATGTTCCCTTTGGGAGCGATGTCCGCCCGGATGAGTTCGCCCCAGTGCCCTCCATTCATGCTTGCGGGCAGAGTCGGCCAGCCCTCCTCCAGGCGATATGGATTGGGCAAGTCGGCTTGCTTTGGGTACTGTTTTTGCTGCGTGCGCGCGGAGGGCCCCAGCGCGGCCGTGGCCGCAAGAACCGCGACTAGCGTGAAACTCATTCGTCGGAGAAACGTCATCGCATCACCTTTCGGCCGTCATCCAACCACGGTATCGGCGTGACCACTTGGATCAAATCGCGAACACCTGCTCATCAGGAAGGACACACTTATACACCCAGTTGTCTTCCCCGTGAATAGACTCCAGCTCTGAGGTTTCGGCCGATCATCGCGCTTGCTTCTGAAGGAAGCACTCTTTCGAATTGCCCTCGTATCTTGACATCACTCGTGTCACGGTTTTAGAGCCGCTCACGGATCTAATGGCCGGTCCAATGCTGACTGCCGTTCTCGGCGCATTCGCCCGTTCAAGGTGCATATGAACCAGTAAAAAGTGTATAGTACCGCACATCATTTTTCGGGGGTGAGAAGATGGGTTTTCTTAAGCAGATGGTTAATCAATCTCTTCGTGTCAATAGGACGAGAGCTATGCAGGCTTTGTGCTTGAGCATGGGAATATTTGTGCTTTCCGTTCCCCTGTTTGCACAAGGCAATCTTGGCCGCATTACTGGAACGATTACGGACCAAAGCGGCGGCGTCATAGCCGGCGCGGCCGTGACCGTCAAGGATCTGGCGCGAGGCGTCTCCCGAACTCTCACAACGGGCGACTCCGGAGAATACAACGCTCCCAACTTGCTCCCTGGCTCGTACGCGGTGCGAGCCGAAGCCAAAGGATTCAAAGCCACCGAGCAGCAAAACATTCTGCTCGAGGTCGGGAAGGAAATTCGTGTGGACCTGTCCCTCCAGCCCGGCGAGGTCTCGCAGACCATCACCATTACCGAAGCTCCTCCGATGGTGGAAACCACGAACGCCACTTTGGGCGGTACGCTCAGCAACGAGACGATCAACGATTTGCCGTTGAACGGCCGCAACTATATCAACCTGCTCACCCTGCGCCCGGGAATGAACGTTTACGCCGGCGGCGGAAGCTTCACGCGCTCCGCCAATGGAACCCGAGCGGAGGATATCGGCTATCTAATGGATGGGCTGCGGAACGACGATCCTTTGACCGGATCGAGTGTCCTCAACGCGGCTATTCCCGCGGGCGACGCTTCCACATCCCTGCCGATTGACGCCATCCAGGAATTTAATACGGAGCAAAATCCGAAGGCGGAATTTGGTTGGAAGCCCGGCGCCATCGTTAACGCAGGCATAAAATCGGGAACGAATTCGATCCACGGCACCGCATTCGCATTTGGTCGGGACACCGCTCTCGATGCGAGGAATTTCTTCAACCATCCAGGTTTGCCACAGTGCCCTGATCCTTGCGCGAAGGCGGCCATCGGCCTGGAGCAATTTGGCGCCAGCCTGGGCGGAGCCATCAAAAAGGACAAATTGTTCTACTTTGTGAACTATGAAGGTCAGCGCTATAACGTGGCGGACTCGCTCATCGCCACCCCTCCTGCCACCGTTTCGGTGGGGAACCCATCGAAAAGCCTCGTGGACGCCTGTCTGGCGGTCGGCTTTAATAATGTGATGCCCCTTAGCGCGCAAATTGCGGGCCTCAATCCGGATTGTTCCGTGAAGCCTACAAACTACACGCCAGGCACAAGCGAATCCCTTTTCCCAACAAACACCAACCCGAGCGGTGAGGTCCTGGGAATGGTTAGCACCAGTAAGCAAGACAATGGCGTGGCCAAAGTTGATTACCACCTCAACGATCGCCACTCTCTCAGCGGCACCTATTTCCGTGGTGTCGGCGGAGGAACCTGGCACGATCAGGCCTGGGAAGTGGGAGTTCCAGGGTCCGGAAATTCTCCCTGGATTTCCCAACTGTGGGGATACATCCAGACAGGATCAGGGGCTTGGACTTGGTCGCCGACTTCGACATTTGTAAACGAATTCCGTGTGGGTTATTCCCACTATAGCCAGCCGAGCACTTCCAACGACTCCACGGTAAACCCGCTCGCTTACGGCATCAATACGGGCGTGACAGATCCGCGGAGATACGGCTTCCCCCTCATTCAGATCAATCAGTTGAACGGTGCCACATTCAAGCTGGGGGGAAACTGGCCCAAGTACAACGGGCCTGACGGCAGCTTGCAGATTCTAGAGCACGTCGCGATCTTGCGCGGCAAACACGCCTTCAAGTTCGGCGGGGAAATCATTCGAGACTCATCCGATCCCTTCATTACCATGAACGCCAAGGGGCTCATCAAATTCCGAAGCCTTCAGGATTTTCTGACGGGTACCGTAAATCCCGCGGGCGGCTCATTGATACAGGCAGGCGATCCTCAGCGGTACCTGCACGACTACTCGTATGCGGCCTTCGTTCAGGATGATTGGCGGATCACACCGAAGCTGATGCTAAACCTCGGTGTCCGCTACGAGCTGACCACGGTTCTGAAGGACCGCAACAACCAGCTCGGCAATTTCGACCCCAACTCTCCTACAGGATTGGTCCAGGTCGGCATTGGCGGGCTGAATTCGCCGTATAACGGCGATCACAATAACTTCTCGCCTCGCGTCGGCTTCGCGTGGGACGTGCGTGGCGATGGTAAAACCGTCATCCGCGGCGGCGGCAGCGTGATGTACGAGCAAATCCCCATCATCTCGCTGACTGCCGTTGGCAATCAGCTCGGGCTGAATCAGATACCTACGGGCGCGCAGGAGATCTTCTTTTCGGGAGATCTCTCAGGTAGTCCTGGGACTGGTACTCCGAATAAGAACCCGGGCCCCGGAAATATGGGTGCTCTCAACGTGGGCGTCAGCAGCGCCCAACTCACTGCGGGTTGGCAGGCGCAAAACGCCGCCTGCGTGAGTGGAGGAACTACAGCCTGTGGCAGCATCTTCCCCCAAAGTATTTTCCAACTCACGTGCGGCGACGGGCCCGCGTTTGGTAATCCCGCGCCCTGCAACATTGAGGCTGTGGATCGGAATTTGCGCACCCCATACATCAGCACCTGGACACTGACTATCCAGCGAGCGATCACCAACGACCTGTCCTTGGAAGTGGCATATGTCGGCAACCACGGCACAAAACTCTTGGGCTTCCAGAACATCAACCAGCCGCCCTTGGGTTCTTCCTACTCGGGCGCAGAATTGGCTTTTTGTAACTCCCAGACGGTCAACTGGACCAACCCAAGTGATCCGCGTAACACATTCTTCTGCGACCCCCAGAACGATGCGAGCGTGAATCAGTTGGCACGGCCGCTCTTTGGCAAGTTCCCCTACATAGGGGAAGTCGACCGCTTGTCGAACCAGGATGCTTCCAACTACAACGGCCTGCAGGTGACTCTCACCCAGCGACCTGCGCATGGCGTTTCGTTCCTGGCGGGTTATACCTATTCCCACTCTTTTGACACAGGCTCCAACAATTTCAACGACATTCAATTGCCCCCGGATAGTTCTCACCCTACGAGGGGAGTTTACGGACAAAGCTTATTCGACATACGGCACCGCTTCACACTCTCGACAACTTATGCCATACCCGGGATCAAGCGGCTGGGGCAGCTCCTCCAGGGTTGGGAAATCAACTCCGTCGTGACGTTGCAATCCGCATCGCCTTGGGGCGTGCAGGACTTCACCAATGACTTCAGCGGGACAAATCAGGTGAACGAACTCGACACCTTCGGCCAGCCCTGGAATTTCATCGGAAATGACGCCGATTTCAAGGCGGGCCGGGCAACGCCCATCCCTTGTTGGTCCGGTTCAAGCACCTCGACGATTCCAGGCTGCCTGATCGGAGGACCCGGCTCGGGGCTCCCCTCATCCCAAATCCAGCCTGCACCTGCGGCGTGTATGAGCGCCGCGACCGCGCTGGGCGCCGGCGCGGTTAACAGCCTCAACAGTGTCGGTTGTTATTTCGCCGGGAACTCCGTGCTGCTTCCCCCAGCGTTAGGAACGGTTGGGGATGTTCGGCGCAATGTCTTCCCCGATTTGGGTTTCAAGAACTGGGACTTGTCCCTGGTCAAAGATACGAAAATTAAGGAACGCCTTACGGCCCAGTTCCGCGCCGAGTTCTTCAATGTTCTCAACCACGTGAACTTCTCCGATCCCAACGGACCGGCCAACGCCGGCTTCAATGATCCTTCAACGGGCTTTAGCGGCAATTTCGGCTGCGCCTGCAACACGCCCGACCAGGCCGCCCCCAATCCCGTGCTCGGGACAGGAGGCGCACGCTCGATCCAACTCGGCCTGAAGCTGATCTGGTGATATAGGCCCGGTGGAATCTGGGTGAGAATCTGATTTTTGCTCATGTTGCGCTCGCCCCAAGATGAGCGCTACAAGACATTTCGTCCTTATTTGGGCATCAGCTGCTGGATGAGGTCCGGAGATTTGATTTTCCAGTCGTTCGCGAGCACATTGGCTTTTCTCAAAATCCCTTCGGTGCGGTAGACCAGGTTGATCGGAAGGAACCAGTCGTTGACCTTCCTTCGTACCACCCGTATAATAACTGTTTCCGATTTGTGTCTGGAGGGGCGATGTACGCCGTCATTCGAAGTGGTGGGAAGCAGTACCGGGTTGCGCCCGGGGATACGGTCAAGGTGGAGACCTTGCCCGGCAAAGTGGGCGGCAAAATCACGTTTGGAGACGTTGTTGCCGTGGCCACCGATGAAAAGCAACTTCTGACCGGGGCGGACGCGGCCAAGGCCAAGGTCACCGGCAAAATCGTTTCGCAGGGGCGCCATCCGAAACTCACGGTATTTAAATACCGCTGCATCAAGCAGTACAAGATTGTCCGCGGCCACCGGCAGAATTACACAGCCGTTGAGGTCAGCGGCATCGAGCTCTAAGAGCTCCAAAGGAAATCGAGATGGCACATAAGAAGGGTGGCGGCTCCTCCGTAAACGGCCGCAATTCGCAGGGGCAAAGGCTGGGCGTGAAGCGGTTCGGCGGCCAGCTCGTCCATGCCGGAACAATTTTGATTCGCCAGCGCGGCACGCGGCACAAACCCGGCCTGAACGTGGCCCGTGGCAAGGACGACACGCTCTTCGCCCTGATTGACGGCGTGGTGCTTTTCCAGGACAAGGGCCAGGACGGGCGTTTTATCAGCGTCCTGCCCGCGGAGCAGGCAGCCTCGGCTACACCCGCCGCTGCGCCAGCAAACTAACTGGATCTCGCATTCGAGAAGGCGGCTCCGCGGACGCGGGGCCGCCTTTTGTTTTAGTGGCACACGCTTCAGCCTGTGTGGGTTTGTCCTTACAAAGACCAAAACCCACACAGGCTGAAGCGTGTGCCACTAAAAACGCAATTCAATCTCGCAGTGTCGTATTCTTCATGAAGGACGGAATTGACCCATGGTGTTTGTCGACGAAGCTAAAATCTACGTGAAAGCGGGCAACGGCGGAAACGGGTGCATCGCCTTCCGCCGCGAAAAATTTGTGCCGCGCGGCGGCCCTTCGGGCGGCGACGGCGGCCATGGCGGCAGCATTTACCTTGAAGCGAATCCGCACGACAATACGCTGTTGCGCTACCGCTACAATCGCGAATTCAAAGCCGATCGCGGCCGGCACGGCGAAGGCTCGAACTGTTCCGGGCACTCCGGCGCGGACATGATTCTTGCAGTGCCTGTCGGCACCGTGGTCGTTGATGAGGATACGGGCGAGCAGATCGCCGACTTGACCAAGCCGGGCGAGCGAATATTGATCGCGCAGGGCGGGCGCGGGGGGCGCGGCAATCAACATTTCGCCAAGCCCTGGCATCAGGCGCCGCGCGAATCCGAAGAAGGCCAGCCCGGCGTGGAGCGCCATTTGCACTTCTCGTTGAAGCTGCTCGCGGACGTCGGCCTGGTGGGCTTTCCAAACGTGGGTAAATCCACGCTCATTTCGCGAATTTCCGCGGCCCATCCGAAAATTGCCGATTATCCGTTCACCACGCTCCAGCCCGGTCTCGGAGTCGTTTCCGCGGACGGCGCTCCGGGAAAGCCGTCTGAAAAGGGCGGCGGGCGCACGTTCGTAGTAGCGGACTTGCCCGGCTTGATCGAAGGCGCGCATACCGGCGTGGGCCTGGGCATACGATTTTTGAAGCACATCGAGCGCACGCGCCTGGTGGCGCATTTGATTGACACCAGCGACGCTTCCGACCGCGATCCGGTGCGCGACTTTGAGATCATCGCGGGCGAGCTCGCCGCATTCAGCGAAAAATTGGCCGAGAAGCCAGTGATCGTGGTGGCCACAAAATTGGACGCGACCACGGACCGCGCGCGCCTTGAAAAACTGCGCGACTTTTGCGCCGCGCGCGGACTCGAGTTTCACGCGATTTCGTCCGCCTCGGGCGAGGGCATTCCGCAACTGGTGCGGGCCATGGCTGACGCGCTCGACCGTTTGGCGCCACGGGAGCCGCTGCAGGAAATCGTGGACGATGCGGCGGGGGCGCAAGAACCGCACAAAAACGAGACCCCCGCGCCGGCGCCTCCGGAGGACCGTTGAGCATCGCCTCTCCGGAACCCCACAGCGTTTCTAGGGAGCAAGCGCGCGAGCGGCGCATCGCGCTTTTCGGCGGCACATTCGATCCGATTCACATCGGCCACCTCGCCGTGGCGCGCGCTGCCGAACGCCGCTTTCACCTCGACGAAATTCATTTCATTCCCACGGGCCGCCCGCCGCACAAGCATCGCACCGGAATGGCATCCTACGCCGACCGCTACGCGATGGTGTCCATCGCCTGCGCCGATCATCCAAAGTTTGTCCCGTCGCTCGCCGAAGGCGGCGCGGGCCATTCCGGGCGCGAGACATTCTATTCGGTCGATACCGTGAGGCATTACAAGCAGAGACACCAGAGCACTGGCGCGCATTTCTATTTTTTGCTGGGCGCGGATTCGTTTCTCGATATTCCAAACTGGAAGGATTACGAAACGCTGCTGGGCCTGTGCGATTTCATCGTCGCCAGCCGTCCCGGTTTCAACGTGGCGGCGCTGCGCCTGGTGATTCCTCCGGAACTTTTTGCGCATCGCGGCGCCGCGCACGCGCCGCTCGATCCGCGCGCGATCGCCCTGCGGCGCACCGTCGTGTACGTCCTTGATGCGGTGTCCAGCCACGTTTCGGCGACTGATGTCCGGCATCGCTTGGATCGAAACCAATCGATCCATGGGCTTGTGCCGCCGCGCGTCGAGGAATACATTAGCAAGAAGGCCCTTTACCGGTGACGGGAAGAAAGGATTCGATTCCGCCTCACGTTCGCGCGGCCATCGGCGCCGCGCAGGAAAAGCAGGCGGCGGACGTCATCCTCCTCGATCTTGATGGCCTGGGCGCCTTCACGGATTATTTTATCGTCTGCACCGGATTCAGCTCGCGGCAGGTCGAAGCCATCTGCGATGAAATTGAAGAACGGCTGGGACGCAAGGGCATTCGCTTGCAGCACCGGGAAGGCATGGCAGGCAGCGATTGGATGTTGCTCGATTTCGGCGGCCTGATCGTGCATGTGTTCACCGAACGCGCGCGCCATTTCTACGATCTCGAGCGGCTCTGGCGCGCCGCCCGGCGCGTCGAATTCAAAGAGCCGCGCGAGGGAAGTTCCCTGAGCGGCGCCGCGGAGGCGGAAGGATGAACGGGACGCGCATGGCCTGGATCGCGGAAGATCCCGCCTCCAAGGCGGTCCTGGACCTCGCCCGCAAAGTCGCGGAAACTTCCACCACGCTTCTCATCACCGGAGAGAGCGGCACCGGTAAGGATCATCTCGCGCGCCTCATCCACGAACTCGGCCCGCGCCGCGACGCGCCGTTCCTGAAAATCGATTGCGCCAGCCTGCCGCAGGAACTCGTCGAATCGGAATTGTTCGGCCACGAACGCGGCGCCTTCACCGGAGCGGTCGAGCGCAAACTCGGGCGCCTGGAGATGGCCGACGCGGGAACCATCGTGCTGGATGAAATCGCGGCGCTTTCACCGGCCACGCAATCGAAACTCTTGCGCGTGCTGGAAGAGCGGCAGTTCGAGCGGCTGGGCGGCACGGAAACCATCACCATCGACGCGCGCTTGATTGCCCTGACCAACGCAGACCTGGCGCGCCTCGTTTCCGACGGAGAGTTCCGCGAGGATTTGTTTTTTCGCCTGAGCGTGCTGACGATTCCGGTACCCGCGTTACGCGCGCGTCCGGCGGACATTCTGCCGCTCGCCGATGCGCTGCTCGAACGCGGAGCGCGCGTGCACGGCCGCAAAGGCATGACTTTCTCCGATGCCGTGAGAAAAATGCTGACCCTGTATTCCTGGCCGGGCAACGTGCGCGAGCTCAGAAATGCGATCGAGCGCGCCCTCGTGTTCTCCGCCGGAACTTCGCTCATTCCGGAAGATTTCCCGGAATCGGTGCGCGCGGCGGACTCGGCGATTGGAGGCGCGCTGCGTTCCCTCAACGACATGGAACGCGATGCGATTCGCGCGACGCTCGAAGCGACGCGCTACAAAATCGGCAAGAGCGCCCAGATCCTGGGCATCAGCAGAAAGACCCTCCTCGACAAACGCAAGAAATACGGTTTGAACTGAACCCGGGAAAGCCAATCAGGAGATTGGCGTTCCCGGGGATCACCGATGAAAATTCACCTGGTCATGCTCGGAAAAACGCGGCGCCCGGAAATCCGGGCGATATTGGGCGACTACGTCGCACGCATCCGGCGCTTTGCCGATGTACAGCTCACCGAACTGCGCGAAGATTCCGCCGCATCGCTGCGAAAGCTGGAGCTCGATTCCGCCGCGACCGTAGTTTTGCTTGACGATGCAGGAAAACCACAAACGTCAATGCAATTCGCCACTTGGCTGGGAGAAACTCGCGACCGCGGGGCGCGCGAAATCATCTTCCTCTGCGGCGGCGCGGAAGGTTTTCCCGAGGAGCTGCGGCGCCGAGCCACGCAAAAATTTTCGCTTTCCTCTCTCACGTTCTCGCACGAACTCGCCCGCGCCATGCTCGCCGAGCAGCTCTACCGCGCCTTCGCTACAATCGCCGGCCACCCCTACCCGAAATAATGATCCATTCAGGCGCGCAAAACTGCGGAAGCTCGTGAGGCACCCGCGCCGTGAAGAACGCTTACGCGGCACACGCTGCTATCTTCGCGGTCCTGTCAAGAACTACAATCTCATCAGCTAGATAAGGCGCCTCCTTGCCGCATTCTGTGCAGCGAATGAGTGAAATATGCGGCCTTGCTGCCAGGAAGACGCGCGCGGATCGCCCCCGGCTGGCTGCATTCGAAAGGGGAGTATGCATTCCACAATGAAGGCAGACGACTCCCGAGATTCGCCCTTCCCGTTGTTCGATCATGACTGACCCCCGGTACTGGATGATTTCCTACTGGCTAATGCCCGCTTACCAGCGATACGTTACATCCCTGCTCGCCCTGAATGGCGTGACCTGGGTCACGGATGTGTGTGACGGAGGAGCCCGTTCACCCGGATCAGGAGCAAAGCGGTTAATTTATAAGGACCTAGCCGGCACTCTGCCCCCGGAACACACATTCGCGCGACCATTCATCGAACTGTAACAAGGCGGCTCTAAGATTGTGATATTCGCAAGAATCGAGCGCCATTCTGCTGATGCGAATTCTTATACTCTGCGGCGAATACTTTGTGCAGAGTATTTGGATCTAGATTTTAGGAATAGTCTGCCAAAGCCAAAAGAGCCAAACCATGAAGAGTCCGGCACGAAAGAGCGCACCCCGAGCGAAGAAACCCAGGAAAGCCCTCCAGTTCCTGGGTAAGCCCACTTGCCCAACCTGCCGCAAGGCGCGCCGCTTCCTCGAGAAGCGCGGATACAAGCTCAATTACCGGAATCTAGTGAAGGAGCGCTTGAGCGCGGCGGAAATTCAGAATTTAATTGGGAAACACGACCACGAGGAATTCTTGAACCCGCGCAGCGAAGTCTTCCAAGAAAAGAATATGAAGGACAATCCTCCTTCGCGCCGGGAGGCGATCGGGCTTATGGCCAGGAATCCAGACTTGATTCGCCGCCCGGTCATTGTTGCCGGCGGGCGCGTGGTGATCGGATACGACGAAAATGGAATGATCCGGTTTTAGGGCGGTTCCACTCGGGCAATCGGCGGAAGTACCTCCATTCCCTCTGCAATTTAGATAGGCGCAACCAAACCCGGAGGTGTAGAATCTAAGTAATGTAAGGCATAAAAACGAGTTCCCCCGTAAACTCGTCCGCAGGTCTTACGCGTTTGTCGCGGAGGGCCTTAAAATGACGAAGCCATTCTCTGCACTGTTCAAATCAGCGGTCACAATTTTGTTTGCCTGTTCCGCCATTCCCGCATTCGCGCAGCACGGCGGCGGCATGCATGGAAGCGTGGGCGGCGGCTTTCATGGCGGCGGTGGAGGAGGCTTTCAGGGTGGCGGGGGATCCCGCGGCGGGGGTGGCATGCGCTCTGGCGGCGGTGCGGGGCCTCGAGGGGGGTCGTATTCGCCCCCAGCTGCTGGCTACGCAGGGCCACGCGCTTCAGCTTCCCCTTCTCTGCGCTCGGGCGGCGGGGTCGCAGCGCGGCCAGGTAACTATTACTCCCGGCCTGGGGGTAATTTCGCGGGTGGAAATCAGCGGTTTGGAAATTCTCCCTCGGCGCCCGCTGCCGTCGCTGACGGCCGGTGGCATTCTTTTGGCGGTTCGTCTGGAGGCCGCGGACCTTCGAGCTTACCATCGGGGGCCGGGCCAGCAGGGAACGGTGGCGGATTCCGCGTTTTTAGCGGGAATCGCCAACCGGGCGCTACTGGCACAGTGCGTAGTTTTTCGGGGCAAGGCGGCGAAGTCTGGGAGAACTCTCCTGGGGCGCGAAATGTTGTTCCCAGGTCTCAATCGCTTTCTACCCTTCACAATTCCTTGAACGGCTCAATCGCCGCTAGTGCCGGATTTCGGATGAATCGGGGGCCTTCCTCAGCTTCCCGATTTGCCGGAGGGTCAACCCTTACCGGCAATCGAGGTTTTTCAGGTGGCGTGAACAGGGCCAGCTCTTCCCAGCAATTGCGTGGCAACCTCGGGTTCGGTAATGGGTTCAGTCGATTTGACCGGTTCGACCGATTTGACCGATTCCATAGATTCGGCGGAGGGTGCTGGAACTGCGGCTTTGGTTTCGGTTTCGGATTCGGCGGTTGGGGCTGGGGCTGGCCCTGGCTGGGTTTCGGGTTCTGGGATCCCTTCTGGTATAGCCCGTGGTGGGGACCTGGACCCGCATACGGATACGGCGGCTATTATGCGTACCCGGACAGCAACGTCTATAATTCTCCCGATTCGGGGAACTACGCTCCGGACGACAATTCCACGCCGCCTCCGCAGCAGGACGATCAATACGATCGGAACGATCAGGGAAGCACAAATGGCAATTGGGTGACTCCCAACGGGCCGAGCCCTTCGCTTGCGCCAAATTCCGCGAATCTCACCGTGCCAGTTCTGATCTATATGAAAAATGGTTCGGTGCTGACGGTCCGCGATTATTGGATGATCGATGGGGAGTTGCACTACATTCTGATGAATGGCGTGCAGAGAGCCGTCGATCTGGAGCAGGTCGATCTGCCGCGCACCAACACGGAAAATGCCAAGAGCGGCGTGAAATTTATCTTCAAGTCCGAGCCAAGCGTCACAAGCCCCGAGCCTGACGGAAGCGCTCCGCCTCCGGCCCAGCCCGATTCGGGCCGGCCCAATGCAGTCGCGCAGCCCGAGGCGCGAACGTAGGCTTTAAGTGGCACACGCTTTAGCCTGTGGGGTTTCGACCATGGAAGGACGAAACTTCACAGGCTAAAGCGTGTGCCACTCGATCCTCCCCTCTTACCGGTTCGGCGAAGGGAACTGGACCTTCGGCGCTTCGCGCGACGATTCCGATGCCGTGAAATAAGCGTTGTTGCGCTGGAATCCCGCCCAGCCGGCGAAAAGACTGTTCGGAAAAAGTCCGATGAAGGTGTTGTAATCCTGCACCGCGTCGTTGTAGCGCTTGCGCTCCACGGCGATTCGATTTTCCGTGCCGGCGAGTTCGTCCTGCAGCCTCAGAAAATTTTCATTCGATTTCAATTGCGGATAATTCTCAACGATCAGAAGCAGGCGGCCGAGCGCGCCGTCCAGCTGGCCGTTGGCGGCAATCTTATCCGCTGGCGTTTGCGCGCCCAGCAGCGCCGAGCGGGCGGCGGCGATGTCGTGAAATACGGTCTGTTCCTGCGCGGCAAAACCTTTGACGGTTTCGACGAGATTCGGGATCAAGTCGGCGCGCCGCTGCAGCACGACGTCCACCTGCGCCCAGGCCGACTTCACCGCCTCGTTTTTCGTCACCATTTGATTGCGGCTGCCGATGTACGTCCCGCCGGCAAGCAGCCCAATCACCGCCAAAACCACAAGCACAATCACTCCAGCTTTCATACGCGTCCTCCGAGTTTCATTCGATCACCTGGGTGCCCCATCCTTGCGGGTTTTGCAAGGGTGGGGATTTTCTGACAGCCCATCAGCAGATTCCCGTTTTCGTTGAATCTAAACCCTCACCCTTTGAAATTCACAAAGGGTGGGGCATCGGCAATCTCAATTATTACGAGACGAATTCTAGCCTCCACCCGTCCCTAAACTCTAGAATCCAGCTGCCGGTCAAATTTTTCGGTGACTGCCTCCACAAACGCAAAATACTGATTGAGAGTTTTCTCGGTGTCGATGTCACGCTCCTTCACTTTTCCTTCACGAACGCCGAGAATCGCATGAAACCCGGCGGGATCGGCGCCTGCAAACTGCGCGATCCGGTCAATGGCCTCGCGCTTGGTCTCCGCGGGAGCTTCGCCCAGCGCGATGAGCGCGTGGCGAAACAGCGCGGCAAAAGCGGAAAACGAGGAGACCATCAGTTCCAGATACACTTTGGATTTTTTGGGCGCCGCCAGAATCGCCTGGCGAAGACGCAGCCAATCGGTCCGCAGTTCGCGCTCCACTTGAATCGAATGGTTCTGAAGCGGCACGGAAATTCCCGCCAGCACATTTTCCCCGTACAAGATCCGGTGCCGGGATTTCATGTCCAGGAGCTCGATCGTGAAAATATCCGCGGACCGCCGCAACTCATCCAGAGTGAAAACCAGCGGCGGACGCTGGTCACGGCGGATCCACCATTCGACAGCGCCATGGAGGGCCTCAAGATGCGCCGCATCCGCCTGCTCGACCAGGCAAAGGATGTTGAGATCCGAATGTTTGGCGTGAAACTCTTCCGTCGCCGCCGAGCCGTACAGAATCACGGCCTTCAAATTGTCCGCCGCCGCAGCCTTGAGCCTTTGCACCAATTCGTCGAGCTTATGATCGATCAATCCATGCTCCTCCCGGCGCGAATTTCACCAACTGCCGCTCGCGCCGCCTCCGCCGAACGATCCTCCGCCGAATCCGCCAAATCCGCCTCCACCCCCGCCCCACGAACTTCCCCCGCCGCCCGACCAGCCGCCCCCGTACCAACCGCCGCCTCCGTACCGCGGCCCTCCCCACGATCCTCGGCCTCGGCGCGAACCGATCAATCCACCGAAGAGAAGATTGAGAACGAAACCTGCCACCGGAGAAACCAGGAAAATTATAAAAACAAGAAGCCAAACAACGCTCGACATCGGAAAAAGAGAACGATCAGGCTCAGAAGGGAGAGGTGGCGCGCCGGAAAGTGAATCCAGCGAGACCTTCTGGTCTTCGGCAATGACTTGCGCCACGCGCTCGGTCATCAACAGCACAGCGCCGCTGTAGTCGTTTTGCCGCAGGAACGGCACCGCCTCGCGGCCGAAGCCGCCCACTTTACCGTCGGGCAAGATCCCCTCGAGGCCATAGCCGACCTCGATCCGGTACTTGCGGTCATTCGGCGCGAGCAGAATCAGAACGCCGCGGTCCTTTTGCCGCGGCCCGATGCCCCATGCGGTCGCCAAATCAATCGAATATTGTTCAATGGGCTCGCCTTCAAGCGAGGAAACCGTAACGATGGCAATCTGCGCCCTGGTCTTCTGATCGACCTCCGCGCACAGCGCCGTCAACTTGTCCTTCGTCGGCGCGCTCAGCACGCCCGCGAAATCGTTCACATAGCCTTGTGGCTTGAGGTTTTTTACTTGCTCAGCCCTGGCAGCGGGAACGCAGAGAAGCAACAGAAGCAACAGCCGCAGCGCAACGGATTTCGCAAGTCGGTATGGAGATGACATCCGGCGCCATCTTTCGTGGAATATCCATCTTAGGCTGCCAATCCGCAAGCGTCAATGTCGCTCCGGGGGAACGTCGCATGAATGGGAAAATCTCGATCGTTGGGTTGACTGACTTGTCGATATATAGCTCTAAATTACTTGAATTGAAAGTGTCGCACGCGTATCGTTGGATTCCCATCGTCACAAGGAAGATCGCTTGCCGCTGAAAGGGGAAATTTCCAGTTGCCAATCTGCCCGAAATGCGGCAAGGAATTCAGCGGCTTCTCCTTTGGCTCAATTCCGGCTACAGAGTGCAAGGATTGCCGGAAAGCCTCTGTCGCAGCTGTTGCCGCTGCACCCACGGGCGTCAAATTCATGCCCGTGGTCACGGTCACTTTCGTAGCATTGAATGCACTAGTTTACGTGGCTATGGGACTGAGCGGCGTTTCGTGGACCGAACCATCGATCGCACATGCCGTCCAATGGGGCGCGGATTTCGGCCCGCTCACCGTAAGCGGCGAGTGGTGGCGCGCGCTAACCAGCACTTTCGTTCACTTCGGGATCATTCATATCGCGTTCAATATGTGGTGCCTCTGGAGTCTGGGAAGTTCGCTCGAACTTTTCATGGGTCGGAAAGCTTTTGCTGTGATCTATCTGTTGAGCGGACTGATGGCCAGCTTTACGAGCATCGCATGGAATCCCTGGCGCGTAAGCGCGGGAGCTTCCGGAGCGATCTTTGGCGTCGCCGGCGCATTTGTTTCCTACCTCTATTTTAAGAAAGCCCCCATGGATCGAAGCCAGGTCCGGCAGAAGCTCAAGAGTCTTTTGGTTTTTATTGGATACAATTTGCTGTACGGAGCAGCCGGCAATGTGGATAACTCCGCGCATCTCGGCGGCCTTATCGCCGGACTCATTTTAGGTTCGCTGGCACCAGCGATTCTCCGGCAAGCGGACGCGGTGAATCCCGTGGCGGTGGCATCATCTCCCGATTCGCGCTCCCTGCCCACTCCTCTGGTTGAGCTCTCGCCCGATCAAGCGTCCCGCGTGGACCAGGTGACGTGGCAAATCGCTCTGGGCGGCTTGGTGTTCCTGTTTGGCGCTGCAATTTGGATACACGGAAGAAATATTCCAGCTGCTCATTACGGGAAGGCCATCCTACTTGTCAAGGCGGGCAAGCTGAATCCGGGAATCGCAGAGGTGCAGCAGGCCGCGGCTCTCAATTCGAGCCTCTACTTTCCTTCGGCGCTGCTTGGAGAGTTGTTGCTTGAACAGGGCGACCCTTCCGCCGCGGTTCCCGTTCTTGAGCATACGATGACAATCGTGCCTGCTTACAACGTCGCGCACAATCTCGCCCTCGCATACCTTGGTTCCGCACGGCCAATGGACGCAATGCAGGAAATCACTGGCGCGATGAAATTTGAGAAGTCGGATCTCTGGCGCGCACAGTACATCCTGGCCTTGGCTGCGGAACAATCCGCAAATTCGCAGCTCGCGTTGGAGAACCTACGCTCGGTCATCCAATCGAAGCCCGATTTTCGAGAAGCTCGCGAAGCCCTCTTGCGCGTGAGTTCGCCCGCAATCAGTCAGAACGCCGTCGCGATTCCATATTCACAACTTGCCTTTAAGTCGCAGTCGTGGCCGCTTTATCCGTAGATCGCAAGATCGCCTGACTCACCCAGCCGGCGGCGTTGCCTGGCCTTCACTTAAGAGGCGGCTTGGCGTATGATCGCCGCCAAATCCGGTATTCGAGGTCTAATCGAGCAACGAAGGAGGAGGAGCTATGGCCAAGCGATTGTGGATTGCGTGCGCCTTATTTTTCCTGGGCGCGGGAGTTGCCTCCGCGCAAGACGCGAAAACTGTTTTGCAGGCCGCCCTGAAAGCCATGGGCGACGTGAACTCGATTCAGTACTCCGGCACAGGCCATTTGAATGCCTACGGTCAAGCCTACGTGACCGCAGGGGCCTGGCCGGTCACCAACCTTACCAGCTACACCAAAACGATCGACTTCACCACGAAGTCGGCAAAGGAAGAACTCAGCCACGCGGAGCCGGTTCCCATGGTCAAGGGCGGCGGGCGGCCATTTGGCGGCGAAGAAAAGCTGGTTCACTTTGTGAGCGGGCAATACGCGTGGGATATGCCCGGCAGCACGGCCAACCCAAATCTCGGGGCAGCTGCCGAGTGGCAGTTGCAGATTTGGCTCACTCCGCAGGGATTCGTGAAATCCGCGATGGAGAACAGCGCTACCGCAAAGAAGGGCACGACAGGTACGACCGTATCTTTCATGACCGGCAAGCATAAAGTGACTGGCGTGATTGACGCCCAGAACATGGTGACCAGGACACAAACGTGGGTGGCCGATCCTGACGTCGGCGACAAGTCCATTGAAACCACGTTTTCTGGTTACAAGGATTTTGACGGCGTGAAATTCCCGACAACGATCGTGCAGAAGCAGGAAGGGTTTCCTACGCTGGAGCTGACCGTAACCAGCGTGAGAGCCAACCCCGGACTGAGTGTGTCCGTGCCCGACTCCGTCAAGACCGCGACCATGCCGGCGGTAAGAGTGGCAGACCAAAAATTGGCCGACGGCGTTTGGTTCATGGGCGGCGGGTCGCATAACAGCGTGGTCGTCGAATTCCCAACTTACGTGGCGATCATCGAAGGCCCGCTGGGCGACGCCCGCTCTGACGCCGTCATGGCGGACGCCAAGAAGCTGGTTCCCAACAAGCCGATCAAGTATCTGATCAACACACATCACCACTTCGACCATCTGGGAGGAGTGCGAGCCTATGTTGCGGCAGGCGCCACGATCATCACCAATGAAGCGAATGTGGCCTACTACCAGAAGCTCTTCAACGCTCCGCACACGCTGGATCCGGACGACCTGGCCAAGAGCCCCAAGGAGGCGACCATCATCCCGGTAAAGGAAAAGTACGTTCTCACCGAGGGCGGCCAGTCGCTCGAGATCTATCACATCGACGGCGATAGTCATGCGGCGGAGCTAATGATGGTTTATCTCCCGAAGGCGAAAGTCCTTGTGGAAGCCGACGATTTCACTTCGTCCACCCCGCAAGTGCCTGCGCCGACCGGAGTTCGCCCCGCTATTTTCTCGGCAAATTTGATGAAGAATGTTCAAAGGCTGAAGCTGGATGTAACCACGATTGCGCCGCTGCACGGAATCGTGGTTCCTTTCTCCGATTTCCAAAAAGCGGTCGAGAGCGGAAAAGGGTAGTCCGGGACCGAGAAGTCGAGAGCGCTGGCTGAAGATTGGAATAGAGCGAGACAAGTTCAGGCGGCCGTCGGCCCGCAACGGCCGCCTGTCAAGATCCAAGGAACAACCACTTCAACCTCTGGCCTTTTCACCGCGGAGTTAGGTAGAGTAAATAGACGCGCCCGTAGCTCAGCTGGATAGAGCATCTGCCTTCGAATTCTTCACTCACGAAGAATCAACAACTTAGCGGGAGTGAGCCCCATATTGCGTAAGTGAGCTACACAATTCAATTGACGGCACTTAGCGCGAGTAAACGCCATCCGGGCTCGCTGGAGCTGGTATGAGGGTGGGCACAAAATTGGGCACAGTCGTATGCCCATTTGATGACAGACACTTCTACTGTTCTCGCAAGTGCAGGCCGAAAGCGCAGACACTCTCAAGTGAACTATAGGGCTAAACAATACGTTCAGAGAGAACGGCGTCCGTATTTACGACACGCGGTGTGGAAGGATATTTCGCCAATCTAAAACGAGGCATCAATGGGCTCTATCATCACCTCGGCGAGCAGCGCTTACGCCGCTATCTTAGCGAGTTCGATTTCCGGTACAATGCCCGCAAACTAAAGGATTGGGACAGGAGTCTTCTAGCGATTAAAGGAGTAAATGGAAAGCGACTCATGCTGCGGGACTCACGCGCAGCGAACTAAAAAACTAAAGCTCGCTTGCAGGCGAGCCTTGGTTTTAAAACTCAAATTGTTTGGCAGTCGGTCCGTATCCAGCGGTCTGCCCACTCGAAGTGTATCACGGGGAGGCTGACCATGCCACGGCGACATCTAAATCGAACACAGGGCGATGTTCGGGAATTTCCACGCTATAGCATACCGGAAGCTGCTTTCTATGTTCGGATTCCTGCTAACACTCTTCGCGCATGGACGGTGGGGCAAGACTACGTCACACACACAGGGGCCCACCGGACATTTAAGCCGCTAATCGAACTGGCGGACGAAAGGAACAAACTCCTATCTTTTTACAATCTTGTCGAAGCCCACATCTTGAGATTTACGACAGAAGTAAGAAAAGTGCCTTTTAAGAATGTCAGAAAGGCGCTCGACTATGTTCACGAACAGATACCGGGGAAACATCCTCTCATAACCCATAATTTTGAGACTTCTGGAAAGGAAGTATTCATCCAGCACCTAGGGGAAACAATCAATGCGACTGCGCATGGACAGCGCATAATGAGACAGGTTCTTGAGAAATATCTGGCCCTTATTCCGCGTGATGTGTCTGGATTGCCGATTAGAGTTTTCCCGATTCATTCCAAGCGTTTGGCTATTGATCCTTTCTTTTCTTCGGGAAAACCAATCGTTAAAGACAAGGGTATTACAGCGTCTGTACTCTGGGGACGCAGCAAATCCGGAGAATCCGTATCGGAGATAGCACGCGATTACGGGTTAACGAAGGTAGAAGTCCAAGAAGCGATTGAAGATTACGAATGGAAAGTCGCAGCCTGACGAACCTCCAATCTTTTTTCTCGACAGAACTTTCGGGAGAAATGAATTGGCTGAAATGTTACGCGCGGACGGTTTTCTGCTGTTCACGATCTACGAGGAATTCGGGGAAGCGGAATCCAAGATTGCTGATCCTATCGTGATTCAGGATTGTGGTCTAAAAAAACGTGTGTTGCTCACCGGCGATCAGGAGTTAGTTCACACATGGGCAAAAGAGATTGCTGAATCAAAGATTGCCGTTTTCGTGACTACGAACAATAATGAGGGGCCTAAACAATGGGGACCTAGAATTATTCATGCAAAACGAGACATTTTGCGCGAACTATCTCGCCGACAAGTGCCATTCACTGCCAGGATTTCTACCGAGGGTCGAGTGACTCAAGTGAGGATACATGACGGTACCCAATGGAAAACAATCACTATCGGTAAGAGAAACCCCCCGCACGAAAACAGACAGAAGCCGTAACTTATCTTTGGCCCCATTGGAATTTCCTGAAGCCGTGTCCGATCTGCTGAAGACCAAGCCTGAAGCAAAGCAACAACCTAAGCTGAAAGTGAAACGGAAGGCGAAGTAACCATGCAGATAGTCTTCGCGGGCAGCAGGAAAGCACTCCCATCATTGCTTTGCGAATCATGCAAATACCTAATGCATTGCCGTAAGCCTCCCGCGATTGGCTCCGAGAAGAAGTGTCCACATTGCAAGCGTGTCAGTTCCGTGCGGGCCTTGGAAAGGCAACTCTCCAAAGGCCGAAATGGGAGTTTCTCAAAGGGATAATTCCGAAGGAATTACTGGACGTTGTGTCCAGTATATGATAACCTCTGCGTCGATGGAACCGAAGATCCATACGACAGCTGAAGCTGCAGAGGCAATTGGAGTGTCACGTCAGACGCTCTATTCCTGGATTGAAGGTGGCAAGGTCGCTGCGCCAAAGCAGATCGCGACAGGCCAGAAGTCCATTCGACTCTGGACCAAGGGTGATATAGAACGAGTTAAGCGATTCAAGGGCACGTTAAAGCGAGGGCCCAGGTCAAAGAAGAAGAAAGCGTAGGAAAGCGGGACGCGGCGGTGCTTGAACACCAACCGCGTCCCTAAATCCCAAAGGAGCGTGAACTCCCATGGAATCTGGACAAAACGTACCACATTCATTCGGACAGTCGAAACCCGCGGTCACAATCCCCATCGACAACAAGAAAGCGCAACAGGCTCGCAACAAGCGCAGCCATATGACGTTTCTGACGACTGATGAGATTTTGACCGTTCTCAAGGTCGCGCGTGGACGCTCGACTCGCGATTGGGCAATGATCCTCTTGGCATATAGGCATGGCATGCGGGCTTCTGAGGTCTGCGGTCTCAAATTGGCCGACATCGACCTGAAGGCTGGTTCGATCTCGATTCGGCGCCTCAAGGGTTCTCTTCCAACAGTGCAGCCGCTCTACCCCCATCGAGGCCAACCATTGCTAGACGAAATGTCTGCACTGCGGGCTTGGTTGCGGGAGCGCCAATCTGATGGCTCCGACTATTTGTTCACGAGTCAAAAAGGTGGGAAGCTCGACCGAACGCAGTTCTTCCGGGTCTTTCAGACGATCGCGAAAATCGCCTCGCTGCCGCTCGAGAAACGGCATCCCCACGTTCTCAAACACTCATTGGCGTCGCATCTTGTCGCAGGAAATGTGAATCTCGCCCTCATTCGCCAAGCTCTTGGACATCGCTCAATAAACTCAACCATGCAGTATATTGGCACGAGCGACGGTCAGGCAGCGGAAGCAGCACAGGCCGCGTTGATGAGGCTCTATTAGGCGTTGAGCACAAGGGCGAATACTTATTACCCCGTTGGGCACTCGGGATCTCGGTCGGCCGGCGTCAAGTTTCCGACAAGCCAACTGCTGCACCCATGTGCCGCCGGACAAGTCGGGTTCGACGATTACTTCTGGGTAGCCGACTATCCGTCCGGAACCCGCCTGAAGAAAAATCGAGTGGCCAAACAAGAAGGCTACGCGGACCCGGTAGAATTCTCATAGCCGGAGTTATCATTGTTTTCTTCGGTAATAGACAAGCCAGGCTGATATCACCACAGCCAGCGTTCCCGCCGCGAGTTTACCCTCGAACAACCAGGTGTTCCTGATTTCAGCTGGTGGCACCACCGAGCAAAGCAGCGCCAGCGCAGTTATCGCGCCGCCGGATGCCGCACTCAGCCGTTTGCCGGCCTTCCATGCGCTGCCAAAGATGTATAGATAGGGCAGAAAACCGGTGATCACCATCATGGACACCAACTCATCGTAGGCGACCCGAATGGTGTCGCCGAGCTGGTAAATGACGAGCAGAAAGGTTGCCACCAGTCCGAGCGCTAGAATAGATACGTAAGGCGTTCCCCATCGCGGATGAACCCTGCCGAAGGCAGCGGGCAGTAGGCGATCCACGCCAGCGGCAAATGGTAGTCGCGAGGTTGCTGTGCCGAGTCCCCCGACGAACCCGACTCCGCTAGCCACAACAAGCAACGCGATGAGCGGAGAGAGCCACGTAGCGCCCAAGAGCAGGCCCGCTGAATTTCCCATCTCCGCGAAGCCGTTCAGCTCACCGATGTTCTCGGGCGGAAGCACTACTAGAAAGGCAGCTGTCGCCGATACGTAAAAGATCGTCGCGGACCCCGTAGCAATCCAGCCCGCCCGACGCATCATGCGCTCCGGTTCACGGATCTCCCCAGCCATCATGCCAGGGGCTTCCATGCCGGAAGTCGCATAGGCGATCGCGGCCCAAAAATTGACGGTTCCCCAATTCCATTTCGGAAGAATGTGGATGGGCGTCGCCGAACCGCGACGCGTCCACACCATCCATGCCACTACTACCAGTAACAACCCTACCGCCCACGTAGCTAGGGCGCCGATATTTTCCGTCCACTTACCGACCTTTAGCCCGATCACGTTCGAGCCGAGCGCGATCCAAATCAACGCCACTGTAGAGGCGAGAAGATAGAAACGGTTGTCGCCCAAGCGAGCGAACAAGGGACCGAACATTGAGAAGCCAACCTTGATATACAAAAGGGCGGCAGTCGGGAACAAGAACGCAATCCCCATCCAATAAACCCAGAAACAGAGGAAGCCGGGCCACGCTCCGAAGTCTCGCCGGGTCCAAAGATATAACCCGCCCGCCCCAGGGTATTTCGCTACGAGTGCCGCAACTGCTACGGCTAAGGGCGCCATAAACAAGACCGCTGCCAAAAGCCAAAGCGTGACGGAACTTGGTCCGGCATGCGCTGCGATCGGGATCCACCGTGCGGAAGTGACGCAGATGATGGCAAACAGGGTGAGGTCCCGCAGTCCGAGTTCGCGCTTGAGCGCGGGTTTGGCAGACATGTGTGTGCAGAATACCTTAGTACGCCGTGAGGGCGAAGCTAGGCAATATCGCTGAGAACAGCCATTGCGGCATTGCGCCCATTGATGCCGATCACGCTGCCTCCGGGATGCGTGCACGCTCCGCACAAGTAGACGCCAGGCATAGGCGTGCGCGCCGAAAGCCGTTTAGACCACATGTACGGAGGCAAGCACTCACCCTGAAAGATATGACCGCCCGTGAGCCCGACCTTCCGCTCGATATCCGGAGGACCAAGCACCTGCGTATTGATGACGGCGCTGTCGATATTGGAGCAGAATCTGGCCAGGGAATTGAGCGCGAGCTGGCGGACTTCCTCCCGCCGCTCATCCCATGTGCCGTGCGCGAACTTGTATGGGACATACTGCGCAAAGACGCTCATGGTGTGCTGCCCGGAGGTAGTCACGGTCGTGTCATGGACACTCTGGAAGTACAGCTCGCACCATAGATGCTGCGGCAATTCGCCCCGGCGCGCGGCGGCAAACGCCGCCTTCCATTCGGCTTTGGTGAGTGGCGTGTTGATTTGCCCGTAGTGGTGCGGCTGATCAGTTCCGGGTCGCGCGGTGAAGTTGGGCAGCTCACGGAGCAGCACGTTCAGCTTTACGGTGCAGCCCTCCATCGGAATCTGCTCGACTCGCTTACTCCACGCGGGATCGACTGAAGGCCCCAGTAGTCGCAGCGTCTGCCGTGGGTCGGCATTCGAGATCACGACTGGTGCAGCGATGAATTCGCCCCCCTCGAGTATTACGCCTTCGGCGGGTACAATCCGTGCGACGGGGACTCCGGTGGCGACCACCGCTCCCGCATCTCGCGCGGCATCGCAAAAGGAGAAAGAGATCATACCCATACCGCCTTTCACGTAGCCCCACATTCCGGGCATTCCGCCCAACCGGCCCGACGAATGATGGAAGCGGATGCTGGCGGTTCCTGCGTCGAATGGGCTCGCGTTGGTCCCAATCACTCCTTGCCCGAGGTACGCTGTCTGCAGCCGTTCGTCACGCAAGTAGTATTCAACGAACTCGGCCATCGACCAGTCGAAGAGCACGTGCCTCGCTTGCTCATCTTTCGCGAGCCGCTCTTCAATCTCTGCCTCGGTGGGAGGTTCGCCAATCCACAGATCGCCATCACCTGCAGGACGCAATGCGTCGCGCAATCTGCGAAGCACGTCACTCATCGCCCGCCAGCCTTCCACATCCCCCGGAGCGAGGTTGCGAATCTCGGCCTCGCACCGATCGTCATCGTCCCAGAGTTGAACACTGGAGCCTTCGTGGAATGGGACAAACAACCCATTTACTGCAGGTGTCCACTGAAAGCCGCGCTCGGGTAGGTTCAAATCTGAAACAACCAAGGGATGTAGTAGTCCGGCTAGATACGCGCACGGAGACATGTGAACGCCGGGGAAGGTTTCCTCGATGGTGCAGGCGCCGCCCACTCGCGTGCGGCTCTCCAGCACCAGCACGCGCTTATCCGCTCGCGCCAGGTACGCCGCGCAGGCAAGGCCGTTGTGGCCGGCTCCGACTATAACCACATCCCAGCGGCGCGAGGCCAATTCACGGACGGGAGCAGGCAATCCAATTTCGCCGAGGACGGCGGCCGTTGGTGAGATCACTGCCGTAGTATCTACTGTGAAGCGCTAAATTGGGAAGCCTACAATCACCACGTAAATGAATATGATCGTGTGGCTGACGCTCCCAGCCTCAATAGCAGCTTCCTACCAGCTCTGCGAATTCCTTCGCGCGATCACTGATACTTCTCGTATCATGGCGCACCCGGAAGTAATTCACTTTCCCGCATGAAGCCGTCACCGGAACCTGGGCAATCGCAAAACCCGAACACAACGCAACAAGATACCCCTTCAGTTGCAATCTTGCCGTTTGCCACTGCCATTCTGAAAGACTTAGGTTGTTCCGTTGATGTCGTCGCCACGCACGTAAGGTTGTATTTCCCGCTTGTGACGATGCTTTACGCCTGTTATTCGGCTGCATGCCGCTAGCGCCAGCGGCCTACAATCCCCGATTCCACAGAGATCGATTTTCACAGCCCCTTGCTCTGATGTAGACTCTCTCATTCGCCGTGTCATCCGACCTCACATTCATCACCAATGAACAGGGCCGCAGCCTAGCCGACCGCTTCAACGTGCTTCTTGCGAAGAATACACGCGCTTTCGATTGCCTCGTTGGCTACTTCTTTCTCAGTGGCTTTCGGCAACTCGTCAATGCACTAATGCCAACGGAGAAAATCCGGATCCTCATCGGCCTTGAGACTGACCGACCGACATTCGAGCTTCTATCTCGGGCAAAGGAGCAGGCGCAGCTCGATTTGCGGTCCCATGCCGAAGCAAAAGAGGCCCTGCCGGGGCAAATCCTCTCCGAGCTGGAAGAGGTCGAGGACAGCGCCGAGGTCGAGGCCGGGGTGCGACAGTTTGTCGAGTGGGCGAAGAGTGGGAAGCTCGAAGTACGCGTTTTTCCATCTGCGAAGCTCCACGCCAAGCTTTACATCATGACCTTCGTTGATGGGCACATTGACAAGGGCCGCATCGTCACAGGATCGAGCAACTTCTCTCAATCAGGTCTAGTTGACAATTTGGAATTCAACGTCGAACTGAAGAACCGAGCCGATTACGACTTCGCTTTGGCGAGATTCAACGAGTTGTGGAAACAGGCCGTCGAAGTTTCCGAGAACTACGTCCAGACGATTGACCTTCGTTCGCCCTTTGCGCAGTTTACGCCATACGAACTCTTCTTAAAGTTTCTCTATGAGTATTTCAAAACCGACCTGAGCCGTGGCGAAGAGACCGATTCCGTTTATCTCCCCACGCGCTTTAAAAAACTGAAGTATCAGGATGACGCCGTGACCTCCGCGCGCCGCACACTCGACGAGTACGGTGGTGTCTTCCTTTCCGATGTGGTCGGGCTCGGGAAAACCTACATGGCTGCATTGCTCGCCCAGCAACTTTCCGGGCGTACACTCGTCATCGCTCCGCCCACTCTACTCGACGAGAACAATCCTGGCTCATGGCCAAATGTCTTCCGTGATTTTCAGGTTCGGCAGACCAAATTCCAGTCTGCGGGCAAGCTCGACGAACTCATCCGCCAGGGTGTAGAGAATTACGAGAATGTCTTCATAGATGAGAGTCATCGCTTCCGCACGGAAACGAATGAGACTTACGAGCGCCTCGCGCAGATTTGCCGGGGCAAGCGCGTCATCCTGGTGTCCGCTACGCCGCTGAACAATTACCCGCGTGACATACTCAGCCAGATCAAACTGTTTCAGAACGGAAAAGCCAGCACGATTCCGAACGTCCGCGACCTCGAGGCTTTTTTCGGGCGTCTGGCAAAACGCCTGAAGGGCCTTGACCGTCAGCATGACCGAGAGGAATACTTCACTACTATCCGTGAGAATGCGCGTGAGATTCGAGAGAAGGTGCTGAAATATTTAATGATTCGGCGTACGCGGACGGAAATCACCCGTTACTACGCTGCTGACCTTACTACACAGGGTCTACGATTCCCAGAGGTAGCCCCACCCGAGCCACTGTTCTACCAGCTCGACACTCGTGAGAACCAGATCTTTACACAGACAATTGAGCGCCTCGCGCGCGAGTTCACTTACGCCCGATACCGTCCACTTTCATATTATAAAGGTGAACGTCCAGAACGAGAAGTCACCGCGCAGGAGAACCTGGCCAGGTTCATGAAGATTCTGCTTGTGAAGAGGCTCGAAAGTTCTTTTCATGCTTTTCGGCTGACACTAGCGCGGTTCATTCGTACCTACGAAAGATTCCTTGCTGCCTTTGAATCGGGCGCCGTCTTCATCAGCAAGAAGCATATTGCGAAAGTATTTGAGCTTCTGGAGCAGGACGACATTGAGAGCGTGCAGGAACTAATCGACGCGGACCTTGCTGAGAGGTTACCCGCCAAAGAGTTTACCCAGGATTTCCCGCGCGACCTCAACCATGATATTGCCGTCCTCCGCGAGATCCAAACCGCATGGGCGACAATTGAGCGCGACCCGAAATGGGAGCGGCTTGCCATTAGTCTACGCGAACAGGTGATACTTCGCGAACCCCGCATCGTTCTTTTCACTGAATCGAAAGAGACCGCCCTGTACCTCGCCGCCCGCCTGCGCACGGAACTCGCCGAGAAAGTTATTGTCTTTACTGGGGATTCAGATACCTCGGTTCGCGAAGAAGTAATCCGCAATTTCGACGCCAGGGTCATGCGGCCCGCTGATGACTATCGTATTCTGGTCACCACCGAAGTCCTCGCGGAAGGAGTTTCTCTTCACCGTGCCAACGTTGTCTTAAACTACGATATTCCGTGGAATCCGACTCGGCTCATCCAGCGTGTCGGCCGGGTAAACCGTGTGGACACTGCACACGAACGCATTCATACTTTTAACTTCTTTCCTACGGAGCAGTCAAATGATCTTATTAAGCTCCGCGAGGCCGCTGAGGCAAAGCTTCATGCCTTCATCGAAATGCTTGGTGCCGATGCTCCACTTTTGACGGAAGGGGAGGAGATCAAGAGCCACGATCTATTCCAGCAGCTATTTGCCAGGAGTACGCTGACTGGTGAGGATGAGCATCAAGAGAGTGAACTCGAATATTTGAACATCATTCGCCGAATCCGTGACGAACAACCCCATCTTTTCGAGCGTATCAAGCGGCTCCCGAAAAAAGCTCGGTCTGCTCGTGCGGCAAACCCTGGGGATCCCTCCCCCGCGTTAATCACCTATTTCCGAAAGAACCGGCTTGAGAAATTCTTCGTTGCGGAACCTGGCGGTGCGGCTCGCGAACTCGACTTTTTCTCCGCTGCACGCCATCTCAGCTGCGCTCCCGAAACAGCTCAAACTGAAATGGGCACAGATTTCTATGCGCTGCTTGACTGCAACAAGGCAGCATTCGACTCAGCCACTGTTGAAGATGGAGACAATCAGCGCCTCAGGAGTACGCGCGACACGGGCGCAAAGCTCCTGCAACGGTTGCGGACGAAGGAAGTTCGCGGCTTCCCAAGCTACACCGAAGACGACGAAGAATATATCCGGCAGGTTGTTAGACTGCTCGAAGACGGCGCGCTCCCCCGCCCTACGCTCAAGAAATTGGTTGAGGCGTTCAGAGCCGAGGGCAACCCATTAAAGCTTCTAGGTATTATGCGGCGCGATATCCCCAGCCAATTCTTCCAGCCCGTGAGGGCTGCGAGTGTCCGGCAAAGCCTTGGTCCCAGACAGGTAATTCTGTCCGAGTACCTGATCAAACCTTAGATATGGATCGAAACCAAGCCATTGCGCTCGTTCGCGAAACTTTCACACAGCGCTTCGATGAAGCTCGGTTCAGCCACTTTCTTCGAAACCTCGTCAATCACTTAGACGAGTCGAATCGATTGCAATTCAGCGGCAATTTAATCAAGCGTGCCTTCGCCGAGCAAGTAGGGCACTACATTCGCCTCGGGACATACACTGACCCACGTGGTGAACGGTTGGATGTTTTGGCCATTTTTCTCCGGAGAGATACGACTCTTGCGCGTGGACGAGTCACGCTACGCAATTTCGTTGCGGACTACATGGCAACCGGTCACGGACAAGGCAAGGCTGCAGTAATCGCTGCCTTTGTATCCCCGTCGGAAGATGACTGGCGATTTTCCTTTATAAAGCTCGACTACATGTTGGAAACAAGTGAATTGGGGTTCGTGACTGAACGGGCGCAACTGACCCCCGCTCGACGCTATAGCTATCTTGTTGGTAAGAATGAGAATTGTCATACAGCGCAGAAACAGTTTCTTGAGTTATTAGAGACGGACGCAGCCGATCCGACAGTGGCTGCACTCGAAATGTCTTTCAGCGTCGAGAAAGTGACGCGAGAATTCTTCGAACACTACCGTGAGCTCTTCAAGAGGGCTCGAGGCGCACTTTCAGCTTTCCTGGGGACTGCCCCTAGGCTCGCGCGAGAATTCGATGCACGTGGAATCTTAGCCGATGATTTTGCAAAGAAGCTGCTCGGGCAAATCGTGTTTCTCTATTTTCTTCAAAAGAAGGGATGGTTTGGAGTAGATCGAGGCAAACCGTGGGGCGCAGGACGCAAAGATTTCATCCGCTACCTGTTTAATGATCGAGACCAGGTCGTAACTGGACCCAAAGCGCGGAAGCGGGAAACCAATTTCTTCAACGATGTCCTTGAGCCATTATTTTATGAAGCACTCGCTACACCGCGTCTCGACGACGATCATTACTACTCGCGCTTTGACTGCCGAATACCATTCCTGAACGGCGGTCTTTTCGAGCCTATCTACGGTTACGACTGGGTTGAGACTGATATCCTGCTTCCCGATTCCCTATTCTCCAACGACGAGGTTACGGAGGATGGCGACATTGGGACTGGCATCCTCGATGTTTTCGACCGTTACAACTTCACCGTCAACGAGGCTGAACCTTTGGAACGAGAGGTTGCTGTCGATCCGGAAATGCTTGGGAAGGTATTCGAAAATCTTCTGCCTGAGAACATGCGCCATGCGAGTGGTACTTACTATACCCCACGCATCATCGTGCACTTTATGTGTCAACAAGCATTGCTGGACTATCTGTCGGTACGAAGCCCTGAAATTCCTCGCGATGTGCTTGCCGTTTTTCTAAGACTAGCTGAGCGCTTCGCTGACTTTGAAGCAAAAGAAACAAAGAATCACGCCGACAAGCGCCTACCGGAGATAATCAGCCGCTACGCTACTAGCCTTGATGAACTTTTAGCGACTGTGACCGTTTGCGATCCAGCCATCGGCTCTGGTGCATTTCCAGTTGGAATGATGCACGAAATTGTTCGAGCCCGAATGGCGCTCACGCACGCCTTGCAGAAAGCATCTGGCTCTAACGCAGGTCTGGATGACGAGTCCCGATCCTCCTATTCATTAAAACGCCATGCCATTCAGCAGTCACTTTACGGTGTTGATGATGATCCTGGGGCCGTAGAGATTGCAAAGCTTCGTCTTTGGCTCTCGATGGTAGTGGATGAGGACGATATCAGCGATATCCAGCCCCTCCCAAACCTCGACTACAAGATCATGCAGGGAAACTCGTTGCTTGAAGAGTTCGATGGAGTTCGGCTCTTCGATGACCGCCTGCTCCAACAGGATAGCGATACCGGGCCAAATACCCGTCTGGCAGAAATTGAAGAGCGTCAACGGTCGATTGAACGAGAGGTTGCTTCGCTTCAAATTGCAGGTCGCCTCAGTCCGCAAAAGGCGGAACACTTAAAAGAGGAGGCTGCTGCACTCGGCAGGGAACAAAAAACAATTCTGAACCATTCTCGGCGGAATCTGTCTCAACAACACTTGCTCGGGCTTGGCTCGCGGGGCAGCCTCAACCGAATTCAGCAGTTGCATGCCCAATTGTTCGATGAATCTTCTCGTTTGAAAAAGGACAAGCTACGATCCGAGTTGGAGCGAATGGAGTGGGAATTCATGCGGGCAACGCTGCGCGAACAAGGGCGTGAGCGCGCACTTGTGGAGCTTGAAAAGACTAGTGCGACACACCGCAAACCATTTTTCCTTTGGAGACTTCATTTTGCCGAAGTTTTTCAACTGCGGGGTGGTTTCGATGTGGCAATTGCGAACCCACCCTTTGTACGGATGGAGTTGATCAAAGATCAAAAGTCTGCGCTCAAGCGGCGATTTGAGCAAATCTATGCAGGGCGTGCGGACCTTTACGTCTACTTCTTTGGTGTCGGCTTGGAAATTCTAAGGCCTGGTGGTTGCCTCGCATTTATATCGAGCAATACTTACCTCAACTCGAAGTTCGGTGGAAAGCTTCGCCAATATCTTCTGGATACTACAACGATAACGATGTTGATTGATTTTGCGGAAACGAAGGTGTTCGACGCAGTTGTTGAGCCAGCGGTCGTAACTCTCCGCAAAATTAAATCCGAAAAGTCGGCGTTGCGCGCAATTAAGTGGCCAGAGAGTCAGCCCATTGATGATTTGCCAGAAGTGGCGACGAATAAGCCTCAAATAGTCATTCAAGAATCCCTCTCAGGTGAGCCTTGGCGTTTGGTCCCTGAGACCGAATCCTGCTTGTTGTCACAACTAAACATGGGCCGACCCTTGAAGTCACTCGCTGTCGATGGAATTCTTTACGGTGTAAAAACCGGACTGAATAAGGCATTCATCATATATGAGGAAACACGAAAGAAATTGTGCGAGGACCCAAGCTCCGCGGCGGTTATCAAGCGTTTTATTAGAGGCCGTGACATCGCACGGTGGACGGTTCGCCCGCTAGAAACTTGGCTTATATACACCTATCATGGAATTGATATCAAGCGTTATCCTCTGATTGAAGAATACCTTCGACAGTTCAAGCCGGAACTCGAATCGCGAGCTACTCACCAAGAATGGTATGAGCTTCAGCAGCCTCAGTTTAGATACAGCCAATTTTTCACGAAGCCCAAGATTATCTACCAAGATATCTCTCGAACGTACGCATTCTCTTACGACACCGAGGGTAGTTTCTGTGGCGATACTACATTTGTTCTTCCCACCCCCTCATTGGCAATACTTGGTATTTTGCAAAGCAATGCGATGAAATGGTGGGTGCACACAGACCAAGGTGTGCCGTTTGGCGGTTTTCTCCGGCTTAAGACTCAGTACATGGAACGCTGTCCAATCCCCTCAATGAATGAGCAACAAGAAGGCGCATTATCACGCCTCGTGGAGTACTTACTGTTGCTGCACCGAAATGACGTCACAACTGATAAGAATAGTTCAAATACAGGGGAGACCCTAATCGCCGAGTATTTTGAACGGTGGGTAAATGCCCTTGTCTACGAGATGTTTTTCCCTGATTTGTTCCATCGTGCCGGATTAGATTTCTTCCGCTTTTTCGATTCGTCCGAACTCTCGTCTTTATCGAGGACTAAGGAGGAAAAAGTACAGCAACTTGCTGGTGTTTTTGAAGAGATTTATCGACCGGAACATCCCTTGCGGCAAGGCCTTTTCGCGCTGGACACTTTAGACGAAATCAGGATCATTGAAGGCAAGGTATGAATGACGCACCACAAAAAGGAGTGCCACCTGCAACCGAGGTTGTCCCCACGCCAGCCCAGGCGGAACAGGAGCCCGAACGGTCAGCCGAACCAAGCACCCAACCTGATGTGCCAGCAGCCGTTCCAGCAATCAGCGCTACAAGTTCAGAACCGGCAGGACGGCTAACGGGCGTCGAAATTACCAACTATCGTGGATACCTTGGTACGTTCCGCCTGGCTCTTCCAAACGGGGAAAATGTAATTGTTTACGGTGAGAACGGTGCAGGAAAGTCATCCTTGTACCATGCCCTCAAGGGGTTTCTGGAAGCGTCCGATGTTGATCTAAAGATCGCTGATTACTCACACCGGTTCTCCGGAGGAAAGCCGAGCGTTAGGCTTGAGTTCGGTGAGCAGAGCTTTGAGTGGACAGAAGTAAAGACCGAAAACAGGGACCGCTTTGTTCGCCTGCTCAATCAGGGGAAAGGATTTCTAGACTATAGAGCTCTTCTAGAGATTCACTATGTCCGGAGCAGCGACCAGACTGAAATTGAACTCTTCCCACTGCTAATAAATCGCCTCCTCCCATATTACTCGTTCCTGTCTCGTGGCAATAGCCTCTCTTTCCAGTCTGGCTGGCAAAAGCTAACTTCTGATGTCAAAAAACGATGGCGTTCAACCCAAGATGAGGCAGACTTCTTAGAGGATCTTTCTGCTTTCAATGACGCATTAGACCGGACGGTCAGAGACTTAGCCGACCGTGCGAGTGCAATGCTGGCTGTCTTCGATGGCGGATTTGTGGTGGGCTTTCAGGTAGAGAAGGCTGCGTTGAAGAAGGACCCAAAGAGGATTGACGGACCTCGGATACTCGTTCGCCCAGCACTGCGGCAATTGAAGATTATTGATTATAACGTCTTTTTGAATGAGGCTCGTCTGACCGCACTTGCAATCTGTCTGTTCTTTGCTGCGCTGAAGGAAAGTCCTGCCACGGGTTTGCGCATACTGGCACTGGATGACATTCTCATTGGTTTGGATATGTCGAATCGCGTAAAGGTTCTGGACCTGATCAATACGTATTTTGCTGACTGGCAAATCGTAATTCTGACATACAGCAAGGCTTGGTTCGAGCGATTGAAAGTAGGTGTCGCGGGTCTGAAATGGGTTGCTCCCTGGAGTTTCGTCGTGCTGTACGAAGAGTGGCATGATGGAGAGACCTCACCGCGCATCGTTGCCGAGGGAAGCGGTGACTTGATTGAGATGGCGAGACGTCATTTACGTATGAAGGATTACTCAGCAGGTGCCGTCTACGCACGTAAAGCGCTTGAGGCGCTTTGCCACAGCGCGTGTGCCAAGGCCAAGCTGTCCGTGCTCCATGTTGAAAAGCCGAAAGACCGCAAATTGCAACATCTTTTGGACGCTCTCAAACTTCGGCTCGAAGAGCTTACTGACGATGCTCGGCGTACAAAGGCCCTTGAAATATTTGGCCGTCTCAATCAGGCGAGGGAGTTTGTTCTCAATCGGAATGCTCATTTTGAAGTCGAAGACGAAGACACTCTGTCGGCGGAAGTTGGCGCTGCCATTGAAGTTGTGAAAGACATGAGCGATTTCCTAAAGTCGCAGGAATGGGCCAAACCTAATTTTCGCAGTGGTCGTAAGCTCGCAAGCCGAGAGCAGTTTATTTCTCAGATATCAGCAGCACGACAGCTGGCAGCGCAGGGCGCGATTCCCGAATGTCTCGATGCGTTGAAGATTGCACATCACTTTTTTTGGCTCACCTTCGGCGAAGAACAAGGTGTCCTCGTTCCGATCGGCGCGGAAATCTCGACACCAATGATATGGAAAGCGGCCAACGAACAAGCGAAACTTTCAGCCGAAGCAAGCAGGCGACTAGATGCGGCGAAGGGTTACCTCTTCGGATCTGTGAAATTGGACAAATTCGACACCGCACGTTTCGAGGAGGTGGCAAAATTGCTTGTAGAACTCGCTCCCCCACTACCTCAAGCCCCGAGGAATTGAATACGCTGCGCCCAGCATTGATGCCAATGTCGACTTATTTCTATTTGAAATGCAACAATACGTTGCGGCACGGTTCTAGTATTGACCTGAGTAATCCCATCAGAATGAGTGCACACATCCCGCTGAATACAACAGAACGGACATTTTGCTGCGCGGGTTCGGGGTTCAATGATCTAAAGGTGGCGGCCGGGGTGGAGACCGTGGGGACGGTAGGCGTGGATTGAGTGCGACGGTCGGAAAGTTGACCTCGATGGGGGGCAGTTCTCCGCCGCACTCCTTAACGAATTTCGCCAGACAGTGTCATAGAACCGATCGTACCCGGTGCAAGATCGTTTCTGAAAACTTCTCCGCCCTTCATCACAAATTTTACTCGTTCAGTCTCGCTAATATTGGCCAGCGGATCGCCGGAAACTGCGACGATGTCGGCGAACTTGCCCTTCGTAATCGACCCGACATCGTTCTGCCATCGCATTTCGTTTGCGGCATTGATGGTCCCGGCCTGCAAGGCTCCTGCTGGAGTCATACCGCCAATTTCGACGAGCGCCGTAAACTCGAGGGCGTTACTGCCCTCACGCCATGCGGCGCCTTGGGATCCGCTACCGAACACCGTTACGATTCCCTTGGTAGCGATACACATCCGGACATTCTTTTTGAAAATGGGAACGATCCCGTACTTGCCACCGGTGTTCTTGGCATCGGCGTCCTCGATCTCGGGTTGGGTGTATTCGAGAATGGTCGGACTATAGAACAGCCCTTTCTGGGCCATGGTGTTGCACATCTCCTGAGTCAAACCTTGTCCGTGCTCGATGGAGTCGCCGGCATTACCGGCGGTGATGGCGTTTTGCAGTCCCGCGCCGCCATAGGTGTGTGAGCCCGTTTTTACGCCGAGGCGCTCCGCTTCGTCATCCAACGCCTGCATGACCTCCAACGGATAGGTCTCTTGGACTTGCAATTCCCCTGATGGTGAGAATTTATAACCCGCCGAGGGGTACAACTTAATATGATCTACACCGTGGTCCACTTCGAAACGCACAGCTGCTCGCGCCTCTTCAACGGAATGGATAACAATCGCGTTCAGTAAGCCAGGATCCGGCTTTTCGTTCGGGCCCGGCGTGGGCCCTCCCCAGACAATTCCCCGGCCCGATACCTGCACCCTGGGGCCGCTGATGACGCCCAGATTGATCATGTCGCGGAGTGTAACGTCCTGGTATCCGTTTCCGTGAGAGGTCATTTCCTTCATCGAGGTGAAACCGTTCACGAGCCCGTCTCGCAATCTCTTGGTGGCGACAAGCAGCGCCTGGTCCGCAGTCATTTTCCCGCGCGAGGTCATAAAGTGGTTATGCGAGTCGATGAGGCCGGGCAGGACCGTCGCCTGACTGAGATCGATCACTCGAGTTCCCGCGGGAATCGTGATGGAGCCGTCCGGTCCGACATCAGTGATTCGCTGGCCTTGAATAAGCACAACCTGCTTAGTCAACATCTTGCCGCTGAGGCTGTCGAACATTCGGCCGGCACGAATCGCGACTGTTGTCGGAGCCGGAGGGCATGAATATATTCCGCCCCAGGGAAGCACGCATGGCGCAACGGGGCCCACACCTCGCCAAGTACCAGGCTTGACCTGAGGAGCTGGCGTTTCCGGTGCCCTACCGGCGCTTGAAACCTGCGCCCAAGGCGCAGGGGCAACAAATAAAACTCCGGCAATCCCAAGCGCCACTCTCAACACAAATCTACATCGCATCTTGTAACCCTCCTTCAAGTGACCCGGAATTTCCGACTGAACTTCACTTGACGACCCTCGCCGAGTTCGATAATCAGCCCGTTAGAAGGCGACTATACGCCCTGACAGGACAAAGGTGACAAAGAAAATGTTAAAGTGATGGTCCTCCGGGCGATGATGTCTCCTGGGCGCCGACAAGGGTGAAATACAAGACCAGCCTTTTCAGCTCTCCTTCAACGATTCTCTAAAGGTCAATTTCCGAGGATCGCGAGTGACTTTCGATGGTGACCCACTTGGACAGCAAATTTGTTGAGTCGGGGGTATGAGGAAGCATATGATGCGCGAAACAGACGGCCAAATCGGAAATTCCGGCTGATAATTAAAGACGGGAATATTTCTAAAGAGGTTTGACAATAATGGAAATTCCAGTTGGGACCAAAGTCAAATTAAAACGCTCCTTTCCGCCGCCTGGATACAAAGCGAAAGTGGCCCCTCAATTCCGAAAGATTTTAAGTGTTCCTAAAATTGCTCTGCTCACGGGAACACTCTTGTTGGCCACGTTCTCTGCGGCTGCGTTTAATCGCCTACTCGTCGTTCATGCGGCACCGCCCACGGTAGGAAACGCCGATGTGGGCAAAGCGTTCTGGCAGTCGCAGATGTGTCAATACTGCCATGGCGTGCAAGCTGAAGGCGCCTGGGGACCGGACCTCGCGGGCCGCGGGCTCAGCGAGGCGCAGATGAAGCACGCCCTCCGTCAGCCATACGGATTAATGCCTGCCTATACCGAAACGCAGGTGAGCGACCAAACGATTGCCAACCTCCTGGCATATTTTTCTACTCTGCCGAGAGCAGAACAGTTTGGCCCCTGGCGATGGCAAGCTCCACCGGCCGACGCACCGGAAGGGCAGCGGCTGCAGAGCGCCTTTGGTTGTGGCCAATGTCATGAGCCTGAGCTGGCAATTCCCCGCCGATGGGTTGGGGGCGAGACCAAAGAAGCAGACTACGCGTATTTCGCAAAACAGATCTATGAGCATACAAACAAGTACCCGCAGGGCCGGATGGGAAATTTCGCGAGAGACCGGCTGCCAGAAATGGTCTTGCGTGTAATCTACCAATTCATGTTGGATACCGGGTTGCGCGCGCCGATTAACGCGTCGCTGAAGGCCGGGCCGGTCGAGGGCGCGAACACGACTTACACACTGAATGTGTTCAACGATGGTGTGGCACAAAAGGGGATTGTTGCGGAGGAAGTCACGATCTTCATTAAGATCCCATCCGGAAACAAGTTCGTCAGCGCGACAGGCGCAGGGTTCAAGGGAGTTCAACCGCTTGCGAAGTTGGGGATAGTCCCGTCGATTGCGAACACGCCTGGCCGGTTCGATCCTTCTCCAAATCCAAAGCCACCCGAGCGGTCGACCCCCGACCTCTCTGGCGATGTTGCTGTGTGGGAAGTCCCACGCATCGCGGCGGCCGAAAAGCAGCTCTACACTCTGACCCTTTCAGGGCCCACAGCTGAAATCTACACAATCCCCGGTCCAGGACCCACAGGCCAGGTTTTCAAAGGATTCGAAGGTTCGACAGTGTATTGGGCCAAACCCGGGGCGCGCATGGGCCCGCCCCAACTCATATATCGCGATCTAAGACTTCCGGACAAGGGTGATCAGGTGGCCGTGACGGCGGTTCCATAGAATTTGCGAAGCTGTATTGATTCCATCGAGGGCGGGAAAAGGAGATCAGATGAGATCGCTCCGGCGCTGGGGTACTCCCGCTGGCGGCAAGACCACAATTCAGCCAGGTCGGCTTCCGGTTGAAGAATTTGCGACGCTGGCGCACAATCTCGCGCAGGAATTGATGCATCGTGCCGAGCTCCCCGGAGCATCACCTCAAAACGCATCACGGACTTCTTCCGTATAATAGCTATTCTTTTCATTTCAGGAGGCTTTCCGAGCAAAGCGCAAATGGTAGACGCAACATACCCTCAAATGATTTTGTCTGGAGAATTTTAGGTACTGCCTTCTGGGTTTAGGACTCGCCTTGCAACCTCCAGTTAAGACCAGCTTGCATTAACCAAAAATGTGGGCTGATTTCGCTACTCTGATCTGGCCCACTTTGCGCTTTTGATTTGGCCCACCCTGTACATGAAGGAACGGCCTAACCTGTCGGCGGTATCGACGGGGGGCTGATGGACAGGAGACGCAAAGTGGAA
>Ga0210409_10000596_pt1 | contig 55649 bp, 51 predicted proteins | sample IncBWH17MmetaG_FD_161649 | JGI IMG/M metagenome (GOLD analysis project Ga0210409, IMG submission 161649) | Forest soil microbial communities from Barre Woods Harvard Forest LTER site, Petersham, Massachusetts, United States - Inc-BW-H-17-M | ecosystem: Environmental > Terrestrial > Soil >... | reverse complement strand
GTCCGGACACCCGCTGAGCAGGAACGCCGCGCTACCCGCGGCCAAGGTGATCAAAAGCGATCTCATCGCCCTAACCCTCTTGCCATCGCTGGACGTGACGTTAGCATGGCCCTCCCCTGAGCGGCATGAGTCGACGCCCGCTGCGGGGTGCCGCCCCAGGTAGGAGACCCGACATGAAGCTCTATTATTTCTCTGGCGCCTGTTCGCTTGCCTCGAACATAGCGCTGCGTGAAGCCGGACTGAAGTTCGACCTGGTCAAGGTCGACCGCCGTACCCGGAAGGCCGCGGACGGCCTCGACTTCAACGAGGTGAACCCCAAGGGGTACGTGCCGGCGCTGACACTCGACAATGGCGAGGTGCTGACGGAGAACATCGCAGTGCTGCAGTACATCGCGGACCGCAACCCCGCGGCCAGGCTCGCCCCGCCTGCCGGCACCATGGAGCGTTATCGCCTGATGGAGTGGCTCGCGTTCATCAGCACGGAGATCCACAAGAGCTTCTCCCCGCTGTTTCGCGATGACGCACACGATGAGGTCAAGCAGTACGCGCGCAAGGTGCTCGGCAGGCGCCTCGACTATCTGAATAGAGCGATCGGCAATAGTCCGTTCCTGATGGGCGACACATTCACCGTTGCTGACGCCTACCTGTTCACGGTCCTCGGCTGGGGGCGCTTCGTCAACGTCGACCTCGCGCAGTGGCCACAGCTGCAGCGTCACCAAGAGCACGTCGGCTCACGCCCACAGGTCATGGAGGCGCTCAGGTCGGAAGGCCTGCTCAAGTAGCGGCTCGGCGCGGGCGCAAACTTGGCGCTGTCCGCGGCGGCGCCCCGTTTGCTGTTACCATCCGCGATACGTGCAGCCTTTCCGCGAGAGGACGCAATGGCTACCAAGCTAAGCAAGCAACTGAAGCGCGAGATCGAAGTGGACGGCAAGCCTTACATGGTCACGTTCTCGCCCGAAGGAGTGAAGCTCACCGAAAAGGGCAAACGGCTCGGGCGCGAGCACAGCTGGAAGGAGCTGATCGGGAACAGCGCCACTGCAGCGGCACCGTCCGCGCCGGACGCGCAGTTCGGCCCCGCAGGTTAGTAGCTCCCGGCGGCGATGGCCGAGGAGAGCCTGCGGGAGCTGCTTGCCCGGCTGCACGAGCAGCTGGGCGCGCGGGGCCGCGCGCTCGATGCCGAGTCGCGGCAGCTCCTGACGACGGTGATGCGCGACATCGAGCGCACCCTGGACAGAGCCGATCGCGCCCTCGACAAGGCTGACCGCGCCGTGGATGACGCGAGCGCCGCTGGCGCAGCGCAGACACCGAGGCTGGAATCACTCGCGGTGCGATTCGAAGCAGGGCACCCGGCGATCGCCGAAGCGCTGCGCGAGCTCATCGACGCGCTGGTCAAGGCGGGCATCTAAGCCACCCCGCGAAATTGCGCTTGCCGTGAGGGATGAGCTCGCGCCGATCGGCAAGACGCACAATTTCGCGGGACCCCGGCTGTCCACCCCGCGAAATCACGCTCGTCATGAATGGTGAGCGCGCATCGGCCAGCAAGACGCGCGATGTCGCGGGGACCCCGGCGGCCACCCCACAGCGATTGCGCCGGAGCGCTCAGTACTCGGCCCCATCCTGGGGCCTCGCCCCTTCGGGGCCGCCGGCTTGCGCCGGCGTTCAAGCCGGCATCCTGCCGGCTTAGTCGTCCATCAGGAAACTGCGCAACTGCTCGCTGCGGCTCGGGTGGCGCAGCTTACGCAGCGCCTTGGCTTCGATCTGGCGGATGCGCTCGCGCGTCACATCGAACTGCTTGCCGACCTCCTCGAGGGTGTGGTCGGTGTTCATGTCGATGCCAAAGCGCATGCGCAGCACCTTCGCTTCGCGCGGTGTCAGCTGCGCCAGCACCGCATGAGTGGTCTCGCGCAGCGACTCCATGGTCGCCTGGTCGATGGGTGAGGCGACGGAGGTGTCCTCGATGAAATCCCCCAGATGCGAGTCCTCGTCATCGCCGATGGGCGTCTCCATGGAGATCGGCTCCTTGGCGATCTTGAGCACCTTGCGCACTTTGTCCTCGGGCATCTCCATGCGCACCGCAAGCTCCTCGGGCGTCGGCTCCCGACCCATCTCCTGCAGCATCTGGCGTGAAATACGGTTGAGCTTGTTGATCGTCTCGATCATGTGCACCGGGATGCGGATGGTGCGCGCCTGGTCGGCGATCGAGCGGGTGATCGCCTGGCGGATCCACCAGGTGGCATAGGTGCTGAACTTGTAGCCGCGGCGGTATTCGAACTTGTCGACCGCCTTCATCAGGCCGATGTTGCCTTCCTGGATGAGGTCGAGGAACTGCAGCCCACGGTTGGTGTACTTCTTGGCTATGGAGATCACCAGGCGCAGGTTCGCCTCGACCATCTCCTTCTTGGCGCGGCGCGCCTTGGCCTCGCCGATCGACACCTCGCGGTTCACTTCCTTGATGTCGTTGATGCTGAGGTGATACTGGCCCTCGAGCTGCTCGAGCTTCTTCTGCCGCCGCTCGATCTCGTCCTTGAACTTCGCGAGCGGTGCCGAGTACTTCTTGCCGCTCTTGACGTGCTTGCCGAGCCAGCGGGGATTGGTCTCATTCTTCGGGAAGGACGCGATGAAGTCCTTGCGCGGCATGCCGGCATCGCGCACGGCGATGACCATGATCTCCTTCTCGAGCTGGCGAAGTTCTGAGACGTGCGTGCGCAGGTTGAGGATCAGCGCATCGAACATGCGCGGCGAGAGGCGCAGCTCCATGAACTCATCGGCGAGCTTCTTGCGCTGGCGCAGGGTCTTCGGATCACGGGCACCGAGCTTCGCGATCGAGGCCAGCGCCTGGGCCTGGAGCTTCGCGATCGACGCGAAGCGCGCTGCGGCCTCGATCGGATCGGGACCAGTGTCGACGGCCTCCTCTTCCTCGCTGTCGCCGTTCTCCTCGGCCTCATCGTCATCGTCCAGCTTCTCCTCCGCGGCAACCACTTCCACCTTGGTGGGATTCTGTGGCTGCGCGATGACGTCCGGCGCATTCGGATCGATGAAGCCGACGATCAGATCTACCAGGCGCCCCTGACCCGCCTTCACGGGCTCGTAGGCCCTCAGCAGAAAATCTTGGGTCGGTGGATACATGGCAAGCGCACTGCGTACCGCGTCGAGCCCCTCCTCGATGCGCTTGGCGATGCGGATCTCGCCCTCACGCGTGAGCAGCTCCACGGTGCCCATCTCGCGCATGTACATGCGCACCGGGTCGGTGGTGCGGCCGAGCTCGGCGTCGAGCGCGGCGAGCGCCGCTGCCGCCTCCTCGATCGCCTCTTCATCGGCGGGCGCCGAGGGCTCGGTGGCGAGCAACGACTCGGTGTCCGGTGCCTTCTCGTACACCGGAATGCCCATGTCGTTGATGGTGTTGACGATGTCCTCGATCTGCTCCGGATCGACGATCTCGGAGGGCAGGTGATCGTTCACCTGCGCGTAGGTGAGATAGCCCTGCTCCTTGCCGCGCGCGATGAGCAGCTTCAGCTGCGACTGGCGGTCTTCGGGCATCACGGGCACGCGCCGCTCGAGTCCGAGGGGACGCTTGTCGGCGTTGAGCTTGCCACCGGGAGTCTTCGCATCCGCGGGACGGGCAGCGTCAGTCATTCGGGCATTCGGGACCGCAACGCGCGCACCCATCCCGGCGGCAGCCTTGCGAGCGATGACTGCCGCATGCTTGCCGCGATCCTTGTCACGCAGACCGGCCACCGCCACGACGGCTTTGTCGGTGGCCGGCGTCTTGAGCGGCTTGCTGTTCTGCGCCGAGGGTCGCTTCTTGTGCGAATTCTGGGGCTTGTGCTTACGTGTCATGTGTAGCGGCGGGGATTACGGCCTGGTTTCCCCTATGTGCTGCCCGGAGGGGGCTAGCTCAAGGGGGCTAAAGACAAAGCCCACAAGTTTATTTCACGCCCGCCGAAATCACCAAATTCATTTAGCCTCCGCGCGCGTCGCGGTGACTCAGTCTCTCAATAAGGCTCTGAAATTCAACGAGTTCCTCAGCCGCGAGACTCCCGGTCCGGCTCTTGGCCTCGAGCGCCTGTAGGCGCTTTCCTGCAGCCTGATCCGCGAGCTTCGTCAGTGCGGCCCGCAGCTCCTGAGCGGCCGCGGCCGCCCCGGTAATGACCTCCTCGCGCCCGAGGAGTTTCTGCAGCGTCTCACCGTCCTTGTGGCCCATCCATCGCTGGATCACCTGTGCAGGAATCTGCGCTGGCTGCTCGCGCAGGTCATCGAGCAGCTCACGCAACAGCGGCACACCCGGCTCTTCGCTCGCATCGAGCCCGGCGCGCTCACTGCCAGTGACCTCGAGTGCGATGATCGGGTAATGCAGCAGCCGGATGATGGCCTGCCGCACGAGGCCGCCGCGGCCGGCTGCGCGGGCCGGACGCGCCGTTGCCGGGCGGCGTGCCGGGGACGGGGATGGCGTTGATGGTGCAGCCATCTTCCCGCCCGTCCACAGCGCCTCGAGACGCGCCGGAGTGAGGCCAACCACCTGCGCCAGCCGCGCGAGCAGCAGCTCGCGGTACACGCCCTCCGGAACCCGGACAAAGAGCGGTCGTGCGTGCTCCGCAAAACGCGCACGTCCGTCCGCCGAGGCGAGCTCGCTCTGCTCAGAGAGCTCCCGCACCATGTATTCCGACAGGGGCACGGCCGCCGCGAGTCGCTGCTCGAACGCCTCGCGGCCTTCAGCCGCAATGAGCGTGTCCGGATCGTGCCCCTGGGGCAGGAACAGAAAGCGGATCTCGCGTCCCTCGCGCGCCTCGGGCAGGGCCTGCTGCAGAGCGCGCCACGCTGCGGCGCGCCCGGCGCGATCGCCGTCGAAGGCAAACACCACGGTCGGCACGAGGCGGAAGATGCGCCTGAAATGCTCTGCGGTCGTCGCGGTGCCGAGGGTTGCCACCGCGTAGTCGATGCCCGACTGGTGCAGGCTCACCGTGTCCATGTAGCCCTCGACGACCACCAGTCTCTCTAGACTGCGGCGCGCGCGGCGCGTCTCGTAAAGGCCGTACAGCTCGCGACCCTTGTGAAACAGCACCGTCTCGGGCGAGTTGAGATACTTCGGCTCGCCAGCATCGATAATGCGTCCACCAAAGGCGATGACCCGCCCGCGGGCATCGCGGATGGGAAACATCACGCGATCGCGAAAGCGATCGTAGTAGCGCTCACCCTCGCGGCCGCCACCACGCTCGCGCTCGATGATGAGGCCGGCCTCTGCGAGGCGTTTGCGCTCGGCGACGCCTGCGCCGAAACGGCGCAGGAGCTCGCTCCACGAGTTCGGCGCGTAACCGATCGCGAAGCGCTCCAGGCTGGCGTCCGTGAGGCCACGCTTCGCGAGGTAATCTCGCGCCCGCGGCTCGCGCGCGAGCTGCTCGCTGTAGAAGCGCGCGACGCGTGCCATCAGCTCATAGAGCGGCTCATCGGCGCGCGCCGTGATGCGCTCGGCACCGCCTTCCTGCGGGACCTCGAGTCCCAGGCGGGTCGCGAGCTCCTCCACGGCCTCCGGAAAGGCCATGTGATCGTGATCCATGAGGAAGCCGAGCGCAGTGCCGTGCTTGCCGCAGCCAAAGCAGTGATAGAACTGCTTGTCGGGACTCACCCAGAAGGAGGGGGTCTTCTCGGCGTGGAATGGGCAGCAGGCCTTGTACTCGCGGCCGGATTTCTTCAACGGCACGCGCGCGCCGATGAGCTCCACGATATCGGTGCGCGCGATGAGCTCGTCGATGAAGTGCTGGGGGATGCGTCCCAAGTGCCGCGTACCGCGGAGGGCGTCAGCCGAGTTTCTGCTTGATCCGCGCGCTGAGCGCGCCCATGTCGGTGCGGCCCTGAGCCTTCGGCTTCACGAAGCCCATCACCTTGCCCATGTCTTTGATCGACGCGGCTCCGGTCGCGGCGATCGCCTCGGCGATGAGAGTCTCGACCTCGGACGGTGTCAGCTGTGCAGGCAGATATGCCTGCAGCACGCCAATCTCGGCGTTCTCCTTCGCGACCAGGTCGCTGCGGCCACCGATCTCGAACTGGCTGATGGATTCGCGGCGCTGCTTGATCATCTTTTCGATGACCGCGAGGATCTGACCGTCATCGAGGGTGATGCGCTCGTCCACTTCGCGCTGCTTGATTGCCGCGAGCAGCAGACGGACCGTGGCGAGCCGCTCCTTGTCACCGGCTCGCATCGCCGTCTTCATGTCCTCGGTGACGCGGTCCTTGAGCGCCATGGCGCTTTGGTGCAGTCCCTTACCGGGAGCTGCGCATACCGTCGCGGGAGACGCGCTTCATGTGGCGCTTGATGGCCGCCGCCTTCTTGCGCTTACGCTCCTGCGTGGGCTTCTCGTAGAACTCGCGGCGGCGCAGCTCGGTGAGAATGCCGGCCTTCTCGCAGGCGCGTTTGAAACGCCGCAAGGCGGCATCGAAGTACTCATTCTCACGGACGCGAACGCTCGGCATCAAAACCTCAAATCATTGATGGACAAGGGAATCTGAAGCTTGCAGCCCAACGCAGCACGGGAGTGCCGGCCACTCGGGGGCGGGGGATTCTAAAGGAGCCCCGGTGCAAAGGCAAAAGCGGCCCGGGACCGTCCATCGTCTCAGTGACACGTGCAGACGGCGGTCCTCAGGCACGAGGGACCACCGCTCGGCCATTCCTCACCAGGTGTACAAGAGGCCGATTTATCACCACAGCTCACGGAGCAGCCGCCGCAACTGCCTCGCGGCGAGGAGGCCGGGGCACTGCAGGAGTTGCTGTCGGTGGCGAGGTCGGAACCCGCTGGGCCGGAGGCGGCAGTGCGCGGAGGGCCGGTCTCGCTGGAGGAGCCGCTCTCGCTCTTTCCGCTGGTCGCGCAGCCAGCGCAGCACAGCAGTGCCGCCACCAAAGCGGCGCTGATCGGTGAGCGGCACAGCGCCATCGAAAGAGTCCTCATGCGGAGCGTGAACGCCAGATTCATCGGCATGTTACGCCTGTCGCGCACGCCCGCCCTCCGTGGTCCTGTCAGGGAGTGATGCCGTATCCGGCAGCGCGCTCGGCGAGCTTCGGCTGCAGAGCGGATGCGGCCGCGATGTCCGCCTGTCCCTCGGCCGTCAACCCCTTGTGGAGCTTGGCCAGCCCGCGGCCATAGAGGGACCACGCAATCTTCGGCTCAAGGTGCAGCGCTGCGTCGTAGTCGGCGATGGCCTTGTCGTAGTTGTTCTGCCGCAGGTGGACGAGCCCCCGGCTGTCGAGGAAGTCCGCGGTGTTGGGTTTCATCCTGAGGGCCGCGTTGCAGTCGCTGAGCGCCTGCTCCAGCTCCTTCGCGGCGAGCGCGCGGCTCCAGCAGCGGGAGTTGAGTGCGCCCGCCATGAGCAGGTTGTCGCGCGGATGCGAGTCGATCCACTTCGAGTACTCGCTCACGGCGGCGGCCGGCTGGCCGACGGAGTCGTACAGGCTGCCGATTTGCAGGTGCATCTCGGCCTGCTTCGGCAGTGCACTCACAGCAGCTTCGAGATCCCGGGTTACCTCGGCCGCAGGCGCCTTGCGGCTCGCGCGCAGGCTGGCACGCCCGATGAGAGCCTCGGCATTGTCGGGTTTGAGCTTGATCGCCTGGTCGAAATCGGCCAGGGCCGCATCCGCATCTCCCGTGTGCCAGTGCGCCATGCCGCGTTGATAGAAGTGGCTGGACTCGGTGGGCGCAAGCTCACAGGCACGGGTGAGATCGGCGATGGCGGCCTCGTAATCGTGCCGGGCGTCAGACGCGGCGCCGCGCCGCGCGAAGCCCGCCGCATCGGTGGGCTGGTCGAGCCGGCTGGCCGCATCGGGCGCCACCGGTTCCGCCGCAGTCTCTGACCCGGCTTCCGCGCCGGCCGCCTCGGCCGGTGCGCGGGCGGCCGAAAGATCGAATACCGGACCGCCGTTGTAAGTAAAGTAAACGCGATTCTGGCTGCTGGCGACGTAGACGCGATGCGACAGGAAGAAGTCGGCGCCGATCAGCATGTCGGCGTTGAGAAGCTCGACGTCGCCGAAGCGCAGCTCGGCATGCCGAATTTCCTCATCCCCGATCCTGAAGCTCGAGAAACGCGTTATCCAGGTCCTGGTCATCCTGTGTCCCAGACCGTAGGAGTCGCCGCCGTCGGTCACTCCATCGCTGCTCGGTGTGATTCCGGCATGCTTGGCGGCGCCGAGTGTCAGTAACGACTGCGCCGCGCCGGTGTCGAAGATCACGCGGATCTTGACCCCATTGAGGTAGGCCACCGACTTGGTATGGGGCTGCCCGGTCGTGGCGGACTCGATGTCGATCACCGAATAGGGCTTCCCGGCAGCGTCTGCCCAATAGGCGAGAGAAGTCCGCTTGCAATCCCCCTTGGGCCGCACGAGCCGGATCACGCCGTTCGCCAGGTCGTACTCGACATCTGCGATGCGGAACACGTTCTGCCCGAGAAGCCCGACCGCTTCGCCCCCGAAGCGGCTGCCGGCGACGACGAACTCGAGGTCATCCCAGGTATTGCCGATCAGGGTGAATTTCCTCACCCTGACGACCCGCGCGGCTTCGTGACCCCCGACGCCCTCTACCCACAGTCCCGGAAATGGCACCGACGGCAGCTGGAATTGCTGAGCCGCCGCCGGCGTGAGGGTGCTGAAGAATGCACCGCTGTCGGCAACCAGCAGGGCGTCCTGACCGTTGATCTGCGCGTGCACCATCGGCGTCAGTCCGCGCATGGTCACCGGGATGTCCGGCGTGCGGGCGATCCTGCAGGGCTCGGGGTAAGCGGCGGTCGAGGCGAGAGCCGCCGACGCGAGCCACGCGAGAGCGGGGAGCAGAGCTTTTTGGTCACGCGGGTTGAAGCGCACACGCGCCATGTTCTTGGAACGCCTTCTTGAGCTCGGACTATACCTCTCCAGTGGCTGCGTGGGGCCGGAACACCGCATGTGTCAACTGCGCTAGAGTTATTTCATGAGAGTGTTGGCGATCGAATCCTCCTGTGATGAGAGCGCTGCCGCGGTGCTCGATGCGCGCGCGGGGCTGCTCGCGCACGAGCTCTTCAGCCAGGTCGAGCTGCACCGCGCCTATGGCGGTGTGGTGCCGGAGCTTGCCTCGCGCGATCACGTGCGGCGACTGCTGCCGCTCATCGAGCGCGCGCTGGAGCGGGCCGACACCGATGCCCGCGAGCTGCACGGTGTGGCCTACACCGCCGGCCCCGGGTTGATCGGCGCGCTGCTCACGGGTGCCTCGCTCGCCCGCAGCCTGGCCTACGCCTGGGGGCTGCCCGCGATCGGGGTGCATCATCTGGAGGGACATCTGCTCGCACCGTTGCTCGAGCCCGAGCCACCGCCTTTCCCGCACCTCGCGCTGCTGGTCTCCGGGGGACACACGCTCCTCATCGAGGTCGCCGGCATCGGCCGCTACCGCGTGTTGGGGACGAGTCGCGACGATGCGGCGGGCGAGGCGTTCGACAAGACCGCGAAGCTCCTCGGGCTGCCCTACCCTGGCGGTCCGCAGCTCGCGCAAATCGCCGCTGAGGGTAGACCCGGTGCCTTCAGCTTTCCGCGGCCGATGCTCGATCGGGCGGGCCTCGAGTTCAGCTTCTCTGGGCTCAAGACCTCCGTGCGCCATGCGCTCCACGGGCGTGAGCTCACGGCAGAACTGCGCGCCGATGTGGCGCGCGCGGTGCAGGAAGCGATCGTCGAGACTCTGGTGGCCAAGTCGCTGCGCGCGCTCGAGTACACCGGGCTCACCGCGCTCGTCGTGTCTGGCGGGGTGAGCGCGAATCTCCTGCTGCGCGAGCGCCTGAGCGCTGCCGCGGTACGCGGCGGCGCGCGCGTGTACTATCCGCGGATAGAATTCTCCACCGACAACGCCGCGATGATTGCCGTCGCCGGCCTCAAGCGCCTCGAGGCGGGCCAGCACGGTGACCTCGCCATCGAGGCTCGCGCGCAGTGGCCGCTCGAGTCGCTGCTCCCGGTGAGCGCATGAGCCACGGCCAACACTCGGGCGACCGCATCTTCCTGCATGGGCTCACGGCCGAGTGCGTCATCGGCTTCATCGACTGGGAGCGCCGGGTGAAACAGACGGTGGTGCTCGACCTCGAGCTGCCGGTGGACTGCCGTCACGCTTCACTCGCCGACGAAGTGGCCGACACGCTCGACTACAAGAAGGTGGCGAAGCGCGTGCTGGCGTTCGTCGCGGCCTCCGAGTTCAAGCTGGTCGAGACGCTCGCGCACAATGTCGCGCTGCTGATTCTCGAGGAGTTCGGGGTGGAGTGGGTGCGCGTTGCGCTCAACAAGCCCGGTGCGATCCGCAGCTCCCGCGACGTCGGCGTGCTCATCGAGCGCAGCCGTGCCGACCTGCCTGCCTCGGCCGCGGCGCGCGCCGGGCTCGCTGGCGGCGGCAGCTGAAACCGTGCCCGCGGTCTACGTCGGCGCCGGCAGCAACGTGGCGCCCGAGCGCAACCTGGCGCGCGCGGTGGAGGAGCTCGGGCGCGAGTTCCCCGCAGCGCGCTTCTCGCCGTGGTATCGCAACCGTGCGGTCGGGTTCGAGGGGGAGGACTTCATCAACCTCGCCGCCGGCTTCGACACCGCATTGCCGGTGAGCGCGGTGCTGTCCAGGCTCCATGCAATCGAGATGCACTGTGGCCGGCCGCGCGCTGCCCGGCGGTGGGCGCCGCGCTCGATGGATCTCGATGTGCTGCTGTATGGCGATCTCGTCTGTGATGAGCCGGGACTGAAGCTGCCGCGGCCCGATCTGCTCAAGCGGGCGTACATGCTGGGCCCGCTCGCGGCGCTCGCACCGGATGTGATCCATCCCACGGCACGCCTCACAATAGGCGAGCTATGGCGGCGCTTCGACCAGGCTGCGCATCCGCTCGAGCAGCTGCACCCGGCGACTCCCCAGCGGCCCTGATGTCGCCGCGGCATATCAATCCTTCGGTCACCAGCCGATGCTGCGACCTCCGTCCACGGCGAGGACCTGCCCCGTGACGTACGGCGCGCCGGTCGCGAAGAACAGGCAGGCCCCGGCCACATCCTCGGCCGACCCTGGGCGTTTCAGCGCGGTGCGCTGGGTGATTTTTTCCTGCAGCGCGGAATCGAGCCCGTCTTCCGGCCACATGACCGGCCCGGGAGCCACCGCGTTCACGCGCACGTGCGGCCCGAGCTCGCGCGCGAGCGAGCGGGTCAGCATGATCAGTCCCGCCTTGGCGATGCTGTACACGGGATAACGACGCAGCGGCTTCATTCCATGGATATCCGCGAGATTCACGATGAGGCCGTGCGCCTCGTGCAGGCGCGACGCTGCGGCCTGTGCGAGAAACAGCGGCGCTTTCAGGTTGGTACCGATGAGATCGTCCCAATCCATCTCGGTGATGTCTCCGAGTGGGGTGGGATAGAAGGTCGAGGCATTGTTCACCAGGATGTCGAGGCCGCCGAAGTCTTTCACCGCTATTTCGATGAGCGCGGGCAGGCGCGCGGTTTCCAGCAAGTCGCATTCGGCGAGCGCGGCGGAAGCGGGCCGCAGCGTGTTGAGCTCCTGGGCGAGCGCCGTCGCGTCGTCGGCCGAGCTGCGATAGTGCAGCACGAGGTTAGCCCCGGCTGCATGCAGCGTACGTGCGATGACCGCGCCCACGCGGCGCGCAGCGCCGGTCACCAGCACCGTCTTGCCGAGCAGGCTGGGCGGCACTCCTGCCCCGGCCGCCTCAAGTATCTCATGCGCCATGGGTCCCGATTATGACGGCATCGGCGCCGCGCTCAATCCTGCCGCCACTCAGCGTGGCAGAGCAGGAGCACAGTCGGCGGCTGGCCGAGCTCATGCAGCAGGAGCTCGTGGCTGCCGGCGGCTGGCTGCCGTTCGAGCGCTTCATGGAGCTCGCGCTGTACGCGCCGGGGCTCGGCTATTACAGCGCCGGAAGCGCGAAGCTCGGGGCAGGTGGCGACTTCGTCACCGCACCCGAGGTCTCCGACCTCTTTTCCCGCTGCATCGCGCGGCAGTGCGCGGAGGTGCTCGCGCACGCGGGCGGAGAGATTCTCGAGCTCGGGGCGGGTACCGGGCGCATGGCAGGGGCCGTGCTCACCGAGCTCGCTGCCCAGAACCTGCTGCCCGAGCGTTACGCGATTCTCGAAGTGAGCGCCGATCTCGCCGAGCGCCAGCGCGAGCGTCTCATGCGGCTGCCAGGGGCGCTGCGTGAGCGCCTGGTATGGCTCGAGCGGCTGCCGCAACGTCCCTTGCACGGTGTGATGCTCGCCAACGAGGTTGCGGACGCGCTGCCGTTCCGGCGCTTCAGGTTCGGCGCAGGAGGTGTCGCGGAGCTTGGCGTGGTCCTCGATGCTTCCTCCGGTCCGTCCGCTGCGCGAACCACCGTGCCGATCAGTTTCACCGAGGCTGAAGCCGCGGCCGACGCGAGCCTGACCCGCGCCTGCGATGAAATCCTGATGAGCCTGCCCGAGCCCCTGCCGGCCGGCTACACCTCGGAGGTGTGTGTGCGCGTCGCGCCGTGGATCGCCTCACTCGGTGCGTGCCTCGCCCGCGGGCTGCTGCTGCTCTGCGACTACGGGCTTCCGCGCCGCCATTACTATCATCAACAGCGGGGGAGCGGCACGCTGCGTTGTCACTATAAACAGCTGGCACACGACGACCCCTATATCAACCTCGGCGTGCAGGACATCACGGCCTGGGTGGACTTCACGCGCGCAGCGGACGCGGCGCTGGCCGCAGGTCTGGAGGTCAAGGGGTTTGCGACACAGGCTGCTTTTCTCCTCGGCTGCAGGATCGAGCAGCTCGTGGCGCAGGCCGGGGAGGGCATCGAGCGGGCCCGCCTCGCGGGCGAGGCGCGCCGCCTCATCATGCCGGGGGAGATGGGCGAGGCTTTCAAGATGATGGCGCTCACGCGCGGCCTGGACATTCCGCTCGCCGGCTTCGCGCTGCAGGATCTGCGTCACCTGCTGTAGGCGTGTGGCCGTGACACGCCACCTACTCTTGGCGAATACCGCCACACAGGCCGGTTAAGATGTCGGCTCTTCAACCACAGGGCCTCAGCCAGTGTCCGATAACCTGAACACCGTGATCCTCGGCATCGTCGAAGGCATAACCGAGTTCCTCCCGATCTCGAGCACCGGTCATCTGCTCATCGCAGAGCGCTGGCTCGGCGGGCGGTCGGAGCTGTTCAACGTCGCTATCCAGGCCGGTGCGATCCTGGCGATCGTGCTCATCTACTGGCGGCGGTTGTGGACCCTGCTGACGCGGTTCAACGAGCCCGATAACCGCGACTATCTCGCCAAGCTGATCGTGGCTTTCCTCATTACCGCGAGCTGCGGCTTCATCGCGACGCGACTCGGTTGGAAACTACCGGAGAGCATCCTGCCGATCGCACTCGCCACGCTCATCGGCGGCGTCCTGATTCTCATCATCGAGGCCATCGTGGCTCGCCGGCCGCAGCTCTCCGTGGTCAGCTGGAACGTCGCCTTCTGGGTCGGTGCGTGTCAGATTCTCGCGGCCGTGTTTCCGGGGACGTCCAGGTCGGCCTCGACCATCTTTGCCGCGATGCTGGCCGGCCTCACCCTGCGTCCCGCGGCCACCGAATTCGCGTTCCTGGTCGGCATTCCAACGATGTTTGCCGCGACGGGTTACGAACTGCTGAAAGTGCGCGGCCAGGCGGCCGGCGAGGACTGGAATGCGCTCGCGCTCGGCTTCGCGGTCTCGCTGATCGTCGCGTTCATCGCGGTAAAGTGGCTGCTGCGCTACGTACAGTCGCACCGCTTCACGATCTTTGCCTGGTACCGCATCGCGCTGGGATCGGTGCTCCTCGTGTTGATCGGCTCGGGGATGATGCGCTGAAGCGGCGCTAAACGGCTAACCCGTTGCGTCCCTTTTCAGACTGCTGATGGCTGAGAGCCGACGGCGGCGCAGCTCCGCGCCGATTTCCGCTCCTTCGAGGCCTCGCCGCTCGCTCTCGGCGAGCGTCACCGCGGCGGCCGCAGCCAGCGCCTCCCTGAGATATCCAACCTGTGGATAAGGTGCGTCCTCACGGCCGCTACGTCCGCGGGCATCGGCCTCGCAGGCGAGCAACAGCTCGGCGAAGCGCTCGGGACGACGCAGAGCGTCGCAGTTCTCCAGCAGCGTGAGCACGGTTGCGGGTCTCAGCTCGAGTGCGCGATGTACCAACGTGTGGTGGCGCGCGGCGAGGATCGCCAGCTCGCGGTGGGCGTTGGGCACCTTGAGGCGGTCGCAGAGCTCGTTGATGAGCGGCACGCCCAACTCCTCGTGGCCGTGATGACGCGGCCATTCGGACTTCGGAGTCTGCGCCTTGCCAAGGTCGTGCGTCAGCACTGCAAAACGCACCCCAACCGGTGTGCCCTGGGCGGCGGCGTATCTCAGTGCCAGCATCACGTGGACCCCGGTGTCGATCTCCGGATGCCAGCGCGGCGGCTGCGGCACACCAAAGAGCGCATCGATCTCCGGATAGATCACGGCGAGCGCGCCGCAGGCACGCAGGGTGTCGAAGAACACCTCGGGATGCGCCTCGGCCAGCGCGCGTTCGGTCTCCTGCCAGACGCGCTCGGGGACCAGCGTGCGGGCTTCGCCCGAATCGGTGATGCGACGCATGAGCGCCAGTGTTTCCTCGGCGACGCGGAATCCCAGCGGCGCCAGCCGTGCGGCGAAGCGCGCCACGCGCAGGATGCGCACCGGATCCTCGACGAACGCTTCCGACACGTGCCGCAACAACCGTGCGGCGAGATCTGCCTGCCCACCGTAAGGATCGATGAGCGCGCCATTCTCATCCTCCGCCATCGCGTTGATGGTGAGATCGCGGCGCCTGAGGTCCTCCTCGAGTGTCACCGTCGGCGCGAACTGCGTCGTGAAGCCGCGATAGCCCGGGCCGACTTTGCGCTCCTGGCGAGCGAGCGCGTACTCCTCGTGATTCGTTGGATGCAGGAACACCGGGAACTCGCGTCCGACCGGTTCGTAACCGCGTCGTACCAGCTCCTCGGGTGTCGCGCCGACCACTACCCAGTCGCGCTCGCGGACGGGGAGACCGAGCAAGCGGTCCCGAACCGCGCCGCCGACCAAGTAGACTCGCATGATGTGCATGTTAACCGAGCCGTCGGCGCGCAGCGCGGCGAGCGCGGCAGCTGGCGCGCGGAGCTCGAGCCGCCGGCGCCTGCTGACACTGGCAGCGGGCTGCGCACTGCTCTGCGGCTGCGGCACGACGTACCTCATGCAGGCGGCAAGCGGCGAGTACCACGTGCTGCACGAGCGCGTGCCCATCGATACGGTGATCGCCGATCCGCACACCACGCCGGCCGTGCGCGCGCACCTCGAGCAGGTGCGCGCCGCGCGCGAGTTCGCCGCGCGCGAGCTCGGGCTGCCCGACAACGATAGCTTCCGGAGCTACGCGGATATCGGACGGCCGTTCGTGGTGTGGAATGTCGTGGCGGTGCCCGAGCTCTCGGTCGTGCCGAAGCACTGGTGCTTCCCGGTGGCGGGGTGTGTCGCGTACCGCGGTTACTTTCACGAGCAGTCGGCGCGCGAGTTCGCGCTCGGGCTGGAGGCGCAGGGGTTCGACGTCGCGCTCGATGGAGTCCCTGCGTACTCGACACTCGGCAAGTTCGCCGACCCGGTACTCTCGAGCATGCTGCGCTACGGTGACGACGATCTGGCGGCGACCATCTTCCACGAGCTGGCACATCAGCTGCTGTACGTGCGGGATGACTCCGAGTTCAACGAGGCTTTCGCCACCACCGTCGAGGATGTCGGGCTCGAGCGGTGGCTCGCGCGCCAGGGAGCGGCCGCGCGCATGCAGGCATTTCGCGACGCACAACAGCGCGAGCAGGAGCTGGTGAGCCTGCTGATATCGACCCGTGCGCGGCTGAAGCAGCTGTACACCTCCGCGCTGCCACGCAACCAGATGGTGCTGAAGAAGACGGAGGTGTTCATGGACCTCACGGCCGACATGCGCGCGCTCGAGCGGCGCGAGGGCGTGAGCGTGCCGCTCTACGAGGAGTGGATCGCGCAGGGATTGAACAACGCCCGCCTCGCCTCCCTGGCGACCTATTTCGAGTGCATGCCGGGGTTCATGCGGCTGCTGCACGAGCAGGACGATGACCTGCCGCGCTTCTACGCCGCGGCCCGCAAGCTCGCCGAGCAGCCGCGCGCCGAGCGGCACGCCCGACTGTGCGCGCGGTAACCGGCCGCGGGCGACCGCCGTGACTTCGGGTCAGGCCGGTACGAGGCTCGGGCCGAGGTACAGCGGCAGCTGCGCGAGCAGGGGACGGGGAACGATGCCGAGCGCGGCGCAGCCGTCCTCGTGACACACGCTGTCGATGGTGAGCGAGCGGAAGTTGTCGAGCGAGAAGGGCTTGCCGGGCAGCAGCCCCATCACCGCTCCCTGGAGTCGCGCCAGCACATCCGGGAGAGGCACGATGTGGCAGGGCAAACCCGCGACGCGCGCGGTGAGACGTACGATCTCCTCGAGTGTCAGCACCTCGGGGCCGCACAGCTCGTAGGTCGCCGCGGCGCTCGCCGCGCGAGTGAGTGCGCGCATGAACGCCTCCACGACGTCGAGAACGCTGATCGGTGCGAAGCGCGCCCTGGCGCGCGCCAGCGGCAGCACTCCAAGGCTCGTCCGCAGCAGGCTGGCGAACCGATTGGTGAGTGAGTCGCCCGCCCCGAAGATCACCGACGGGCGGAAGACCGTCACCACCGGATGCGGCTGCTCCGGGTGAGGCACGGCGCGCACCGCAGCCTCGGCGGCTGCCTTGGAGCGCAGGTAGCGGCTCGGCGCATGCTCGGCCGCACCGAGCGAGCTCATGTGCAGGACGCGGCGCACGCCAGCCCCGCGTGCCGCGTTCATCACCTTGGCGGCGAGTGCGGCGTGCACCGTCTCGAAGGTGGCACGGCCGCGCTCGTTGAGGATGCCGACGAGGTTGATTACGACCTCGCAGTTGTCGAACAACTGACTGAGAACCCGCGGGTCGTGCACGTTCGCCACGCGTAGCTCCGCGGTGTCGAGCACCCGTAACCGCTCGGCATGGCCGAGACTGCGCGTCGGGACGCGCACCCAGTGCCCCGCGTACACCAGCCGCGTCACCAGCTCCGTGCCGACGAAACCGCTGCCTCCGAGCACACAGATGTTCACGACGCTTCCTTTCCGCCATGGAGCCGGGCCGGCATGCCGGGCGCTGCTGTACGGCAACCTTCCGTCAGCGCAGCGGCACGAGCAACACGGTCGCGCCGCGCCGCACCTCGAGCACGAGCACCGCGGCTCCGTGGGCGCGGTCGCGCAGGTCACGCACGCTGCTCACCCGGCTGCGATTCGCGCCAACGATGACGTCCTCCGCCCGCAACCCAGCCTGCGCCGCGGCGCTGCCAGGCTCGATGCTGCGCACCAGCGCACCGCCGGCGTCGGGAGCGTCGGCCAGCACCGCGCCTTCGAAGCTCTTGTGGATGCTTGCCGGTCCCCCGGCGAGCTCGGGGCTGGTGTCGGCGATCACTGCCGTGACGCGCAGCGGCTTGCCGTCACGCAGCAAGCCGATCTCGACCTTGTCGCCGACCCGCAGCAGGCCAATGGTGTTGCGCAGCTCGCTATTGGATTTTACCGGCTGACCGTTCACCGAGGTGATCACATCGCCGGTGCGGATACCGGCATGATCGGCGGGCGAGCCGTCCACCACCTGCGACACGAGCGCGCCGACGACGCTCGGCAGGCCGAGCGAGTGCGCGATGTCGGGTGTCACGGTGTACATGCTCACGCCGAGCTGCCCGCGCTTGACGGAGCCGTAGCGGATGAGCTGCTCCATGACGCTGTGCGCCATGTTCACCGGTATGGCGAAGCCGATGCCGATGTTGCCGCCGCTGCGCGAGAGGATGGCAGTGTTGATGCCGATCAGCTCACCGCGCAGGTTGACCAGGGCGCCCCCGGAGTTACCCGGATTGATGGAAGCGTCGGTCTGGATGAAATCTTCGTAGCCATCGGGATTGATGCCGGAGCGCGACAGGCCGCTGATGATCCCCGAGGTCACTGTGTGCTGCAGGCCGAAGGGATTGCCAATGGCTACCACGAAATCACCGACCTCCACCCTGGCAGAGTCACCGAGGGGGATCTGCGTGAGGCCATCGGGCTTTACCCGCAGCACGGCGACATCCGAAGGCGTATCGCTGCCGATGATGTCGGCTTTCAAGTCCCGGCCATCCTGCAGAGTGACGGTGATCTCGCTGGCGTTCTCGACCACGTGCGCGTTGGTGACGATGTAGCCACTGCGCGCATCGAAGATGACGCCGGAGCCCGCGCTCTGGAACGGACGGGCGCGCGGGCCGGTGTCCGGTGGCACATCGAAGAAGCGGCGGAAGAAGGGATCATCGAGCAGCGGGTTCTGCGCGCCGCGCTCCCGGATGGTGCCGCGCGTCGCGATGTTGACCACCGCGGGCGAGACCTTGCGGATCATGGGCGCGAGCGTCGGCAGCCCCGACTCGCTCACCACCGGTGGCATCGCCGCCGGCAGCGGCGCAGCGGCGGCCACAATGAGTACACACAGGGCAAGCGCGCGGCTCATGATGCTGGAATTCTAGCTCCAAGAAGCTGCGCTCGGCCCGCGCCGCGCGCGGAATGTCCGCTGCGCGGTAAAAAGGTGGCCGGCAGCGCGCCGTGGCGCTGCCGGCTCACGGGAGGAACGCTCAGGCCGCCTGTACGGTGATGCGCCGCGGCTGCTCGGTCGGGCGCTTCGGAATGCTGATCTCGAGCACCCCGTTGACGTGCGCAGCCTTGATTGCCTCGGCATCCACACTCTCGGGCAGCGTGAAGCGGCGCAGGAAGGTGCCAGTGGCGCGCTCGACGCTCTCGTACCCGTCCTTGGAGGCCTTGTTCTCCGAGCGGCGCTCGCCCTTGATCGTGAGCACGCCCTTCTCGGCCGTGATCTCGATGTCCTTACCCTCGACGCCCGGCAGGTCGGCAGCCACGACGAAGCGCTCGGCTTCCTCGCGAACATCGACGTGCGGGATCCAGCTGACGGTCGCGCCGTTGGCGACCTCGCCCAGGGCGCGATCGAGCTGCCGGTGCAGGCGGCTCACGAGCGTCCAGGGCTCGTAGCGAACGATGGTCATGCGAAAACTCCTCTTGAATAAGGTCAATACTGAAACCAAAAACTGGGTGCGCAATGAGCGGATGCCCAGTGCGCCTATGCACCGGATGTGCGGTTGGGTGTTTGGATTTCAAGAGCACGGCCCTCCGCGACGCGCTGTCTGCCTGTTGGATTCGAATTGGCGCCAGGACGCGATGGCACCCACTTTTGCGGCTCGGCTGACCGAGTTTGAGTGCGACCTTCCGGGTCGATGCGCACGAGGCATGCGCATGCCTTATGCGCATGACTCATGCGCATGACTCATGCGCAGGCCCCCAGAAGGTTGATGCTCAGCCCCTCACCGGCGGTGGCGCTCAAGGTCACAAAGCTTGGACTGTGCCCGGGTCAGGAACGGTCACGCCCATGAGCGCGCTTCTGGGCAACGGCCAAAGCAGCGCTCCAGGTGCTCTTTTTTGTGGGCAGCCTGTGAAGAACCTGTGCTTCACCTGAGCACAATATATGGGGTGATCCCGGTTTGTGACTCAGGCCGCATTTCTCCAAAATTATGTCGTGAAAGTTGCAGCCGATATCTCCATAACTTACTGAAAAATAAATGTAAAAATGACATTACAAAATGCGGTTTTAAACCTTGACGCACCCGTGGGTCGTCATTAGTCTTTTGACCCCGACACAAGATCTTGTGTTCGTGCAAAGCGAACATGGGCACGCGGTCGGGGGAGGTTCCAGGGACCTGACTGTCAGTAAAGACGGCAGGTGCCAGTCAGGCTCGCGGGGCAAAGAGGTCCCTTCAGTTGGCTCTGACTGACATTCCCTGCAATCCGATAAAGGCGTCAAAAATCTTCGGAGCGCCGCGGATTACATGAACACTGTCGTGAAGATCGACCCCAAGGACATCGATGCCATTCCTTTCCAGGAGGCATCGCTGGATATCTGGGACAAGAAGTATCGCCTCACCGCGAAGGACGGTACGCCCATCGATAAGACGATGGACGATACCTACAAGCGTGTGGCGCGCTCGCTCGCGGACGTCGAGGCCGAGGATGTGCGTGAGCAGTGGTACGAGCGTTTCCTGTGGGCGCTGCGTCGCGGAGCGATACCCGCGGGACGAGTGACCTCCAACGCGGGCGCGCTCGAACACAAGCCTTCGACCTCGACGATCAACTGCACGGTGTCGGGGACGATCCACGATTCGATGGAGGACATCCTCAAGAAGGTCTACGAGGCGGGGCTTACGCTGCGCGCGGGCTGCGGAATCGGGTATGAGCACTCGACGCTGCGTCCGCGCGGCGCATACGTGTCGGGCGCAGGCGCTCATACGTCGGGCCCGCTGTCCTTTATGGATATCTTCGACAAGATGTGCTTCACGATCTCCTCCGCAGGCGGCCGCCGCGGCGCGCAGATGGGTACTTTCGATGTTGGCCATCCGGATGTGATGGAGTTCATCCGCGCGAAGCGTGAGACCGGGCGCCTTCGGCAGTTCAATCTCTCACTACTCATCACCGACGAGTTCATGCAGGCGGTGCGTGAGGACCGCGAGTGGAAGCTCGCCTTCCCGCTGTCGCAGCGGGAGTACGAGGCGGAGAAACCGGATCTCAAGGATCCGGCGAAGTTCGTCTGGCGCGACTGGCCTGTGCACGAAGGTTATGTTGTTAAAGACGAAGGCTTGGTCGCCTGCAAGATCTACAAGACTCTTCCGGCGCGCCGCATGTGGGACGTGATCATGGCGTCCACTTACGACTTCGCCGAGCCGGGCTTCATTCTTATCGATCGCGTCAATGAGATGAACAACAACTGGTGGTGCGAGGACATCCGCGCCACTAACCCGTGCGTCACCGCCGATACCCGTCTTGCGACGCGTTACGGTCTGGTGCGCATGGGTGATCTCTACGACGCACGTGTCGATATCCAGGCAACGGTTGACAAGCGTGCCCTTGGCGAGGGTGTGGGTGTTGACGTGCGTGAGGCGGTTCCGGTCTTCATGACCTCTCCGTCGGCGGACATCTATCGTGTTGTCACAGAGGATGGTTATGAGATTAAGGCAACCGAATGGCATGACTTCTACACCACGCGGGGCAAGATCAAGCTGAAGGATCTCAAGCCCGGCGATGAGCTCCTCGTGCAGTCGGGAAAAGGCCAGTTTGGCGGCTGTGGAAGCGAGGAGCTCGGCGCACTACTGGGTCTTATCACCGGCGATGGGCACTTCACTAACCGTGGCAAAGGCAAGAACGCAGCAGTCGTGAACCTCTGGGGCGAAGATCGAGACTACGCCGGGGAAGTGGTCGATTACATCAATTCGACGATTGCTGGATGGCAGAGAGCGCCGCGCGGCTATCGAGTGAGCGCGGTAGCGGTACCGGAGCGCAATCTTGTCATGATTCGCTCGGTGATCCTTGCGCGTGTGCTCGAGTACTACGGCTTTACCGCCAAAGCGAAGACGCAGGTACCGGAGATCGTGTGGCGCGGCAATGAGGACTGCGTACGCGGCTACCTGCGCGGCCTATTTCAGAGCGATGGCACGGTGCAGCGCGATGACAAGAACGCCTACTGCACGGTCCGCCTGGCCTCCAGCCACCAATCGCTTCTCAAGGACGTGCAGACGCTGCTTTCCAACTTCGGCATTTTCTGCCGGGTGCTCAAGCGGCGTGCTGCAGGACAGCGCCTGTTGCCGGATGGCAAGGGTGGGTGGAAGTTGTACGACTGCAAAGCAGACTACGAGCTGATCATTGGCTCGGGGTCTCGTGATCGATTCATGGAGGAGATCGGCTTCATTACAGAGGCCAAGAACGACAAGTACCGCGGCTGGAAAGAGAAGCACAGAGCAACTAACAGTGAGAAATTTGTCAGCGCGATCGCGAGCATCGAGCATGTTGGCAAGGAGGCCGTGTTCGATACTACGCAGCCTGACAAGAACAACCTGATCTTCAATGGGCTGGTAACGGGGAACTGCGGCGAGCAGCCGCTCCCGCCCTACGGTTCGTGTCTTCTCGGCTCGGTGAACCTGACTCGCTTCGTCAAACACCCCTTCACCGACTTCGCCGAATTCGACTGGCAAGAGTACCGCGAAGTGGTGAAGGTGTTCACCCGCATGCTCGACAACGTGGTCGAGGTCAATGGACTCCCGCTCGAGAAGCAGCGCGAGGAGATCCTGCGCAAGCGCCGTCATGGCATGGGGTTCCTCGGACTCGGCAGCACCCTGGCTCTGCTTCGATTGAAGTACGGCTCGCCGGAATCGGTGCAGTTCACCGAGGAAGTTTCGCGCGAGATGGCGGTGGCGGGCTGGGAGGCAGCGCTCGAGATCTCGCGCGAGAAGGGTCCGGCACCGATCATGAACGAGGAGTTCACGGTCACCAAGGAGATGCTGCGCAAGCGGCCGGAGATGGCCCGCGATGGCTGGAAGCCCGGCGCGAAGATCGCCGGCCGGCTGCTGCACGCGAAGTACAGCCGTTACATGCAGCGCGTCGCGCAGGTCGCGCCGCAGCTGGTGCACGAGCTCGCGGAGACCGGGGCACGCTTCACTCACCACAGCTCGATTGCGCCGACCGGCACCATCTCGCTGTCACTCGCCAACAATGCGTCCAACGGCATCGAGCCGTCGTTCGCACATCACTATTTCCGCAACGTCATCCGGGAGGGCAAGAAATCAAAGGAGAAGATCGACGTCTATTCCTTCGAGTTGCTGGCCTATCGCGAGCTGGTCAACCCGAACGCTAAACCTGGAGCCACCAATGATGCCGAGAGACTGCCGGACTACTTCATCGCGTCCGATGACATCACGCCCAAGGAGCATGTTGAAGTGCAGGCTGCGGCCCAGAAGTGGGTCGATTCATCGATTTCTAAGACAGCGAACGTGCCTACGAATTTCCCCTACGAGAAGTTCAAGGACATCTATCTGTACGCACATGAGCAGGGCCTGAAGGGCTGCACCACCTTCCGCTTCAACCCGGAGGCATTCCAGGGCGTTCTGGTCAAGGAGCAGGACCTGAAGAACACCACTTACAAGTTCACTCTCGAGGACGGGACGGTGGTCGAGTTACGCGGTGATGAAGAGGTCGAATACGACGGCGAGATGCACACCGCCGCCAACCTCTACGATAGTTTGAAGGAGGGGTACTTCGGCAAGTTCTGACAGTGCCCGACAGGATAGACATCATGACCAAGATCGATCGAAAAATCGTCAAGTACTCGGTGCAGAAGCCCGAGAACAAGCCGGCCACCGACAAAGTGGCGGAGGCCAAAGTGAGCGCGCAGTCGGGCGAGCCCGAGCTGGTGCGCGACAAGAACGGCCGCACCGCCAAAGTCATCCGCATGCACGAGCGGCTCGAGCGTCCGGAAGTGCTGGTCGGCTCGACCTACAAGATCAAGACGCCGATCTCCGATCACGCGATGTACGTGACCATCAACGACATCGTGCTGAACGAGGGCACCGAGTACGAGCAGCGCCGGCCGTTCGAGATCTTCATCAACTCGAAGAACCTCGATCACTTCCAGTGGATCGTGGCGCTCACGCGCATCATCTCTGCGGTGTTCAGGAAGGGTGGCGATGTGACCTTCCTGGTGGATGAGCTGAAGGCGGTGTTCGATCCGCGCGGTGGCTACTGGCAGCCGGGCGGCAAGTTCATGCCCTCGATCATTGCCGAGCTCGGCTACGTGATCGAGAAGCATCTGCAGGCCATCGGTCTGATGCGCAGACGGGAGCTCGACGCTCACCAGCAGAAGCTGGTCGATGAAAAGCGCGCCGAGTTCGAGGCGCGTGCCAGACAGGCCGATGCCTTCGCCAAGCCGCACTTCCCGCAAGGCGCGCAGCTGTGCACCCGCTGCAGCACTGCGGCGGTCGTCATGATGGACGGCTGCATGACCTGCCTGAACTGCGGCGACTCGAAGTGCGGCTGAGCCCCGCGACCCGTTGATTGCGATGACCAACTACGACTGACAGAACCGCTGCGATTTGCGAGGCGGTCCGCAAGGCTGCCTCGCCCTCTTTCCGGTCGGTCTCCTGAGCCCGCCTGCGGTCGCTCTCTGCCTGCTGCAGCCTCGAGCATCCCCGGGGCATATCCGCCCGCGCCTACCCAAAAAAAACCCCGCTTTCGCGGGGTGTCGGTCGCTTGCTTGTGTGTGGAGGAGTGTCGTTCTCGTTGTTATCCGGTGTGCGCGGTACGCGGTGAGCCGGGAGGCTCGTGCGCGATCCGCGCTTTTTTTCAGTTATCCCTTGGCGTCGTGTCCTTCCCCGGGTTTGCCGGTGATGGTTGAAAGAAAAGCAACACTCGTGCCAACTGCCTCCGCCGGCTCTACAGGTCCCTTCGAACCCGCCAGGGGGTCGTACAAATGTGACGCAGTGCACGTTGTGGATGCGCCGCATCTGGGATGGTCGGCCCCCGTGCCCTCTGCTGCGTAGGTTATGTCGGCGTTCTAGACAGACAAGTGTCAAAATACTCGACACATTTGCAGGCGTATTGTCAGGTTTCGCCAGGATGCGCTCTGAAGCAAGTGTTTGAATCTACAATGAAAATCCGCTTTTTCCGGGGGTGTAAATGAACTCGACAGGGAGGATGGTGGGCTCACAGAGGCGCATCAGCATACCGCTGCTGGGTCTCGCAACGTGCCTGCTCGCTCTTGCCGCGGCACTCACGTGTTCTCGTGCGCGGGCGGCCGACGAGCCCATGCCGCGCCCGCCGCAGCTCGAGCGAGACGTGCAATTCTGGATCCGCGTCTACACGCAGATCGACACCAACGCCGGTTTCCTGCACGACCAATCCAACCTCGGCGTGGTGTACGACACGTTGCATTTCGCGCCCGACTCGCCACCCTCCGAGCGGCAGCACCTCGTCGACCAGGCGCGTGATCGCATTGCCTCGGCGCTGCGCCGGATCGCAGCCAGCGGCGACGGCTCTCTGTCCACGGAAGACCAGCACATCCGCGATCTCTGGGGTACCGAGGGCACACCCACGCGCCTGCACGCGGCGGTCGATGACATCCGTTTTCAGCTCGGGCAAGCGGACCGCTTCAGGAGCGGCCTGATCCGCTCGGGCGCGTGGGAGACGCACATCGCGGAGACGCTGGCCAACCTCGGGCTGCCCGCCGAGCTTGCGGTGTTGCCACATGTCGAGTCCTCTTTCAATCCGAGCGCCTATTCCAAGGTTGGCGCCGCGGGCCTGTGGCAGTTCATGCGCTCGACCGGGCGGCGCTACATGCGCATCGATGGCGCGGTGGACGACCGGCTCGACCCGTTCCGCTCGACCGAGGCCGCGGCTCAGCTGCTCGCCTACAACTACCGTGTGCTCGGCACCTGGCCGCTGGCACTGACTGCGTACAACCACGGCACCGCCGGGGTGCGGCGCGCCAAGGAGACCCTCGACACCGATGACATCGGACGCATCGTGCGCAGCTACAGCAGCCGCACCTTCGGGTTCGCTTCGCGCAACTTCTACGTATCGTTCCTCGCCGCGCTCGAAATCGACCGCAACCCGGAGAAGTACTTCGGTCCGCTGCAGAAGGAGAGTGAGGCGCATTTCCAGGAGATCGAGCTGCCGGCGTACGTCTCCGCCAGCTCGCTCGAGCATGCTTTGAAGATCGACGCAGCGAAGCTGCGCGCGCTGAATCCCGCGCTCCTGCCAGCGGTCTGGAGTGGCGCGCAGCGCGTACCGAAAGCCTATCGACTGCGGCTGCCGGCTGATGCCGCCCAGTGGAGCAGTCAGCTGCTCGCCCAGCGTCTGTCGCCCACAGACATGTTCAGCGGCCAACGCGCTCCGCCGCACTACCGTGTGCAGCGCGGCGACACGCTGGCGGCTCTCGCCACGCGTTACGGCGTGCCGATCGAGTCGCTGGCGGAGCTGAACCATCTGCGCACCAGCGCGCACCTGCGTCCGGGTCGCGTGCTGACGGTGCCGGAGACGACCTCGATCAGCCTCGCGGCGGCCACCTCGCCCGCCTCGGTACCATCGCCCGTACCGCCGCCCGCATCGACACCGCTGGCACCCGCACCAGCGACCGTGCCCGCGCCCAAGGCGGCCACCGCGCCGCCATCTGCGCCTCCTTCCCCGCCTTCACGTGCCTCATCGCCCGTGCTCGCCTCGCGGGCGCCCGCGCAGCCGGTGGAGCCCTCGGCGCCCGCCGCCGAGGCCGTGGCGCCCCCCTCTCCGGGAGGCGCGGTCTCGCCCGAAGTCGCCGTGCGCGAGAGTGCCGAGGATGCCGCAGCGGCCGCGGCCGTCGAGGCCGCCAGCGCGAAGCCGCACGCCGCGTCGGCTGCGCAACCGTTGTCCGCGGCGCAGGCCGAAGCGCTCGGCCCCGCGCTCGGCCCGGCAGCGGACGCCGAGCAGAGCGCCGACCCCTTCGATTACAGCGTGGCCCAGGATGGCACCATCCGCGTCGCCGCCGAGGAGACCCTCGGTCACTATGCCGACTGGCTCGGTGTGACCTCCGCTCGCCTCCGCGAGCTCAATCACATGAAGTTTCGCAGCCCGGTCCTGGTCGGGCAGCGCATACGGCTCGATTTCTCGCGCGTGACCCCCGCGGTATTCGAGACACTGCGCCACGAGTACCACCGCGAGCTCCAGGCTGCCTACTTCGCAGGGCACCGCATCGTCGGGACCGAGATTCGCATCGCGCGGCCCGGCGACTCGGTGTGGACTCTGTCCCAGCACCGGGCGCAGCTGCCGCTGTGGTTGCTGCAGCAGTACAACCCGGACCTCGATCTGACGGCGCTGCGTGCCGGTACGCAGATCGTCATGCCGCGCGTTGAGGAAGTCGGCAGTGGCGGCTGAGCCGCTTTGTAGGAGCTTACGTACAGGGCGTGTGACGGGGCGCACATGCGGGTGATCATTCGCTGCGCCTATAATCCCGCCCAAGGCTCAGGTGTGAATCGGAAGGTAATGAATTTCAGAAGCTTAGGCGCGCTGTGCTTGCTGCTCGGGTGCGTGGCAGGTGTCGCTCTTGCGGACGGCCTGCCGCAGGCGCAGCCGGTGATGCTGCCGCAGCAGGCGCTGAATACGCTTCCGCTCGTCGATCGCGTTGTGGTCCACAAGGCCGAGCGGCGGCTGGTGCTCATGCACGGCGGCAACATCGTGCGCTCCTACCACGTGGCACTCGGGCTCAACCCCATTGGTCAGAAGGAGCGCTCGGGCGACTTCCGCACTCCGGAGGGGACCTATCGTCTCGAGCGCCGCAACGCACGCAGCGACTATTTCCTCTCCATCAAGGTGTCGTACCCGAACGACCTGGATCTGAAGCGCGCACACTCGCGGCACTGGGATACTGGCGGCTCGATCATGATCCACGGGCTGCCGAACTACCTGAAGCACGAGCCGGAGTACTACCTGGCTCACGACTGGACCGACGGCTGCATCGCGGTGTCGAACGCCGATATGACCGAGATCTGGATGCTCACTCCGGACGACGTGCCGATCGACATCCTTCCCTGACGCTCACGTGAGCAGCGATTTCTCAGAGTTCGTCGACGCGCGCGTCGGTCCGCGCGGCAGTCTCGAGAATCTGTCGCAGAGCGAGATCGCCAAGCTCCTCGACAGCGGCCAGGGGGGCCTGTATCCGCTCTTCCGGCGCTGCGCACTCGCGGTGCTCAACTCCGGGGCGCCCACCGACAACTCCAAGGAGATCTTCGACCGCCACCGCGACTTCGAGATCCGCATCGTGCGCCACCCCTGGGGGGTCAAGCTCGAGATGCAGAACGCTCCGGCGGCGGCTTTCGTCGACGGCCAGATGATCCGCGGCATCAAGGAGCACCTGTTCGCCGTGCTGCGCGATGTGGTGTTCATCTCCAACGAGATCATCGAGAGTGGCCGCTTCGACCTCGGCGATTCCGCTTCGATCACCAACGCCGTCTTCCACGTGCTGCGCAACGCGCGGCTGCTCGACTACAAGGCGCGGCCGAACCTCGTGGTGTGCTGGGGCGGTCACTCGATCTCGACGGAGGAGTACCAGTACACCAAGAAGGTCGGCTACGAGCTCGGGCTGCGCGGGCTCGACGTCTGCACCGGCTGTGGCCCCGGGGCGATGAAGGGCCCCATGAAGGGCGCCACCATCGGCCACGCCAAGCAGCGCATCGAGCACAGCCGCTACATCGGTATCACCGAGCCGGGGATCATCGCCGCCGAGCCGCCGAACCCGATCGTCACCCAGCTCGCGATCATGCCGGACATCGAGAAGCGCCTCGAGGCGTTCGTGCGCGTAGCGCACGGGATCGTGGTGTTCCCCGGTGGGGCCGGCACGGCCGAGGAGATCCTCTATCTCGCCGGCATTCTGCTCGATCCCGTAAATCGCGAGCAGCCGTTTCCGGTGGTGCTCACCGGACCGCGCGACAGCGAGGAGTATTTCGAGCACATCGGCCGCTTCATCGGCGGAACGCTGGGGGTGGAAGCCACCCGGCGTTTCACCATCATCATCGGCGATCCGGCCGAGGTGGCGCGGCGCATGGTGCGCGGCATGCACGACGTGCGCGAGTTCCGGCGCAAGCACAGCGACTCCTACAACTTCAACTGGCTGCTGTCGATTCAGCCGGTATTCCAGCAGCCCTTCGAGGTCAGTCACGCCGCCATGCGCGCCCTCGACCTGAGCCGCGCGCAGCCGGCGCACGAGCTGGCCGCGACCCTGCGGCGTGCGTTTTCCGGCATCGTCACCGGCAACGTGAAAGAGGTCGGCATCCAGGCGATCGAGCGTGAGGGACCCTACGAGCTCGCCGGCGACCCCGCGGTGATGCGGCTCCTCGATGAGCTGCTTGCCGCGTTCGTGTCGCAGCGGCGCATGCGTCTGCCCGGCAGCGCTTACCGCCCGGTGTATCGGCTGGTCGCGTGATGGCGAGACACGCGCGCCCCGGTGCCGGCACCAGCGCTGCGCGACGCCGTTACATAACGCTCTGCGCGCCGCACATTATCTGACGGGGGTGCGAGAGCTGTGTCCCACCGTATGCGACCGGCGACATGCCTGTGAACCAGTTCCTGCGACCTGCGCGCGAACGCCGTACGCTGAGGCTCACGATCTTCAGGAGCTTCTCATGAGCTCGAACGACAGGGGGCGGGACAACCCGCCAGGCACGCAGCGCGAACCGGCACCCGCCGGCAGCCCGACGAGTGGCGCAGACGCCTACGCCAACTGGCTGGATCGTATGCAGCGTGCGCGCGCCCGGCAGGCCGCCATCACCCGCAACCTCTACACCTGGACGAACTACAAGAACTGGGCCGACCAGGTGCGCGATTCCTGGTCCAACACGGACAACACCGCCGGAAGCGGCGCCGCCAAGTCGAAGAAATAAGCGCTCGCCCGCGACGCGGTACACCCGTACCCGCCGCTGCGGAAAACTCCCTCAGCCGATCGCCACTGCCACAGGCGGTGGCAGCTCCACTGCTCCAGGGGATTCTCCGGCCGCAGAGGGCTCGAATCCGTTGCCCGCGGGCTGCGTACCGCCACCCGCGGCGGCGCCCGCGGCGCCCTGCTGTGGAGCGCTCCCGGGGGGAGCCTGCTGTCCCCGCGGCCGCGCCAGCCACTCCACCAGCGGTGTCCACTGCTCGATGTCATCGTGCGCCACGTAGCTCTTCATCTCGTGAACGCCGACGCCGAGCTCCGCAGCACGCACGTAGTTCTGCGAGTCACGAATGGTGGCGACGATCGGGATGCCGAGAGTGTGCAGGAAGCGGATCAGCGACTGGTAGGTGAGGGTATTGCGGCGGACGCGGTTGGCGATGACACCGATACGGTCATCCTCGCGGCGGATCTTGCCGACCAGCAGCAGATCCCGGATGCAGCGCGAGCAGGTGTGGATGTCGATGTCCGAGGGCAGCACGGGCACGAGCACCTTGTCGGCATCGCGGGTCATCTCCGGTAGCTGGCGCGCTTCGAGCGCCGCCGGGGTGTCGATGATGACGTGCGTGGTCACTTCCGGAACGCGCAACTGGAAGGCACGCGTGGTGCGGGTGTCTTTCTCGAATGCCGCGATGACGTGGATCGGCGGCTGGCTGGGCTTACGCTTCTTGACCCAGCGGACCGAGGATCCCTGCGGATCGAAGTCCATCAGGACGGGTGCATGCCCCTGGGAGGCGAGATAGCTCGCCAGGTTGATCGCGATGGTCGTCTTGCCCGACCCGCCTTTGGGGTTCAGGACGACGATACGCTGCATGATGTCCTTATGTTCTATCGTGTCCGCGTGACGCGGGTCGCAGCCAAGCCTACGCACGGCCCGGTGCGGCTGCAACCGCAACGTAGCTAAGCGCGAGTGTGAGCGCGCGCACGTCTGCCCACCCGATGCTCCCGTACAGTGGCCACGCGATGGAAGAATTCTTTCTGCATCTGTGGGACGAGATTGATGACGTCATCGGCGTCTGTCGCCACGTGGCGACCGTGACGGCCGCGGAGGTCGTCGCGGCGTCCGCACCGGTGATTGCCGCCACCTCGGGTGCAATCCTCGCCGGAGCGGCGACTCTGCTGCTCTCTCCTCGCCGGCTCTTCGACCTCCTCGCCTGAGATCCTCCCGTCCGCCCGCTGGGCCCGCCCGCTGCGGCAAGCCCAGGCCCATCAGGCCCCGCGAACGCGTGCGCTAGCCCCGCGCCCGCCAGGACGGCGCTTGAAAATCGCCCCGTGCTTCCCCAGATCGGCGAAGCTTCACCCTGCGCGGACGAAAGCAGCATGCAACCATCTGAACAGCCCCGGGACGCCGAGCCCGGGCAGGCGAGTGACCCCGGCACCCAGCGGCAGACCCACGGCTTTCAGGCCGAGGTGCGCGAGCTGCTGAGGCTCATGATCCACTCCCTGTACAGCCACCGGGACATCTTCCTGCGTGAGCTGATCTCCAACGCCTCCGACGCCTGCGACCGGCTGCGTTTCGCCGCCATCGCCAACAGCTCGCTGCTCGCCGAGGACCCCGAGCTCGGCATCCGAGTCGACGCCGACCCCGCCGCGGGCACCGTCACCATCACCGACAACGGCATCGGCATGACGCGCGAGGAGGCGATCGCCAACCTCGGAACCATTGCACGCTCGGGTACGGCGGAGTTCTTTCGCGGGCTTTCGGGGGATGAGCAGAAAGCGTCGCAGCTCATCGGGCAGTTCGGGGTTGGCTTTTATTCCGCCTTCATCGTCGCCGAGCGCGTCGAGGTGCGCTCCCGCAAGGCCGGCGAGCCGTCCACCGCCGGGGTGCGCTGGGAGTCGGCGGCGGACGGGGAGTTCACGGTCGAGAGTGTCACGCTGCCCGCCCGCGGCACCGCCGTGACCTTGCACCTGAAGTCCGATGCCCGCGAGTTCGCCGACCCATTCCGCCTGCGCGGCCTGATCCGCCGCTATTCCGACCACATCGGCTCCCCGGTGCGCATGCGCAAGGAAGGCGAGGCCTCGCTCGAGTACGAAGTGGTCAACCAGGCCAAGGCGTTGTGGACGCTGCCGCGCAGCGAGATCACCGACGATGAGTACCGGCAGTTCTACCAGTACGTCGCCCACGATTTCACCGACCCGCTCGCCTGGAGCCACAACAAGGTGGAGGGCAAGCGCGAATACATCAGCCTGCTGTACGTGCCGGGACGCGCGCCCTTCGATCTGTGGCAGCGCGAGGGCGCGCGGGGGCTGAAGCTCTATGTGCGCCGCGTGTTCATCATGGACGACGCCGAGCAGTTCCTGCCGCTGTATCTGCGCTTCATCAAGGGCGTGGTGGATTCGAGCGACCTGCCGCTGAACGTCTCGCGCGAGCTCCTGCAGCAGGATCCGGAAGTCGAGGCTATCCGCGGCGGCCTCACCAGGCGGGTACTCGACCTGCTGGCGCGCCTCGCGAAGGAAGAGCCGGAGAAATACGCCATCTTCTGGAAGGAGTTCGGCGCCGTACTGAAGGAAGGCATCGCGCAGGATCACGCCAACCAGGGCGCGATCCTGCCGTTGCTGCGTTTTGCCAGCACATTCAGGGAAGATGACACCCCGACGGGGAGTCTCGCCGACTACGTCGGCCGGATGAAGCCCGGCCAGGAGCGCATTTACTTCGTCATCGCCGAGAGTATTGCCGCGGCACGCGCCAGCCCCGCGATCGAGCGCCTGAAGGAGCGTGGTATCGAAGTACTGCTGCTCGCCGACCGTATCGACGAATGGGTCATGGGGCACATCGAGAGCTACGAGGGCAAGCGCTTCAAGGACGCCACGCGCGGCGACCTCGAGCTCGGTGGGCTCGCGAGCGACGCCGACCGCAAGCAGCACGATGAGGAGCTCAAGGAGAGCAAGGGGCTGCTGAAGCGCATCAAGGATGCGCTAGGGGAGCGCGTGAGCGAGGCGCGTATCAGCGGGCGCCTCAGGGAATCCCCCGCGGTGCTGGTGCTCGGCGAGCACGACCTGTCCGAGCCGATGCGGCGCATCCTGGCTGCCGCTGGGCAGAAAGTGCCGGAGTCAAAGCCGGTGCTCGAGGTGAATGTTGCCCACCCGTTGGTGCAGTACCTCGCGGGGCGCACGGACACGGGCGAGTTCAGCGAGCTCGCGCAGCTCCTTTACGATCAGGCGGCGCTCGCCGAAGGCGCGCCGCTCGCCAACGCGCCCGAGTACGTGCAGCGCCTCAATCGCCTGCTGGTGCGACTCGCAGCGACGCCGGGTGCAGCGCCCTGACGCCTGCCACCGTGGCGAAGCCTCCCCAAGCCGAGCGGCTCGTGCTGGCGGGCCCCGCTGGGTCTCTCGAAGCGCTCATCGAGACTCCGGCGGCAGAGCAAGCGGTCCCACCGCCCGCCTTCGGCGTGATCTGCCATCCGCATCCGCTCTACGGCGGCGCACTGGACAACAAGGTCGTGTGGACGCTGGCGCGCGCCTTTCAGCAACTCGGCACACCGACCATCCGCTTCAACTTTCGCGGTGTCGGCGCGAGCGAGGGCACTCACGACGACGGTCGGGGCGAGGTCGGCGATGCGCTCGCCGTCATCGCCCATGGACGTGAGCGCTGGCCGCACGCGGCTCTGTGGCTCGCGGGGTTCTCGTTTGGTGGTGTGGTTGCGCTGCGCGCGGCCACAACCGCGCAGCCCGCGTGTCTCGTCACCGTCGCTCCCGGCATCACCAAGAGCGATGTCAGTGATGTGCCGCGCCCCGACTGTCCCTGGCTCATCGTCCAGGGCGATGCTGACGATGTAGTCCCGCAGCAGGTGGTGAGCGCCTGGGCACTCACCCTCTCTCCTGCCCCTGAGCTGCTCGTGATGCCCGGCGCCGGACACTACTTTCACGGCCGCATCAACGAGCTGCGCGACGCGATCGTGGACTTCATGCGGCGCGTGACCGGGGTCGCCTGACAGCAAAAAGCCCGGCAGGGAAGCATTCCCGGCCGGGCTTCTGTCCGCAATCGCGGAGCGAGTCTTTACGAGTTGACCATGCCCTTGAGGCTCTTCAGGGGCATGACGCGAACCTTCTTGCTCGCGGGCTTGGCCTTGAACATCATCTTCTCGCCGGTGAAGGGATTCACTCCTTCGCGGGCCTTGGTGGCCGCCTTCTTGACGACCTTCATCTTCAACAGGCCGGGCAGCGTGAACAGGCCGCTTCCGCGCAGGCTCTTCTTGATCACGCCGGACATCGAATCGAACACGCTTGCAACTTGCTTGCGGGAGAGCCCCGTATCTTTGCAGATGTGTGCCAGGACTTCCGACTTGGTCGGTGCGCCACCCTTTTTCGCCATATTGCGCTACTCCTCAGGATAATTATCGTTGCGAGACGCGGTGCGCGTGCAGCCGCTTGATGAGAATCGGCGCGGAAAATAGCACATGCGTGCCCTTTGGCAAGCGCTTTTTCTCCCCGGGCTGTCGCGAAAATGGCTTTTTTTCAGGGTTTCCCGCTCGGCACCCGGCATTCCGGACCACCGCGCGACCCAAGGCCTACGCTCAAGCGGGCCTTGCGGATGCTGCGATTCTCGTTGCGAAGTCGGCGCTAAGCGCGTGTTCCGTCAGAGTCCAGCGACTGCCGCGGCCCGCTGTGAGGGCGCGCGGTGGCGCGCCTGCGCCGCGCGCGCCGTCTCACACCGCGCGAATGAGGATGAGTATGGCGTAGATCGCAATGATGGCCCACATGGGCGAAAGGTCGAGCCCGGCGACCGCCGGTATCAGGCGGCGGATCGGTCGCAGCACCGGCTCGCACAGCGTCGACAGCAGCGACTGGAGCGGCGAATAGCCGCCCGGAGCGATGAGAGTGAGGATCGCATAGAGGAAAATGGCGTACAGGTAGGTCCACAGCAGCGTACGCGCGATCTCCGTCAGCACCACGCGTATCCATGCAATCGGTCCCGGAATCCCGATTCCATGCAGCGCGAAGATGCAGGCGACGTCCACCGTCGCCACCAGCAGCACCGCAACCACCGAGGCCGTGTCGAGCTTGCCGATCGGGGGCAGCACACGCCGCAGCGGGAGAATGAGGGGATTGGTGATGCGCACGACCGCCTGACAGAGAGGATTGCGGAAGTCGGCACGCGTCCACTGCAGCAGCAGCCGCGCCATGACTACGAACAGGGCGAGCGACAGCAGCGTCTCGATGATGAAGGTGAACGCGGCGCTCATGCGGTCTGATCAGCCCGCGCGCATTGCCGCGAGCTCACGCCCGCGCTGCGTGGCGGCGGCGAGGGCCGCGCGCACCGTGGCGCGCAGGTCCGCGGCCTCGAGCGTCCGCAAAGCCGCTTCGGTCGTGCCGCCGGTGGAAGTTACCTCCCGTCGCAGCCTGGCGAGATCGCCATCGCCGCTGCGCGCGAGCAGCCCCGAGCCGTAGAGTGTTGCAGCCGCCAGCCGATGCGCCATGGCGCTCTCGAGCCCGAGCTGCGTACCGGCCTCGGCCATGAGCTCGGCGAGCAGGAAGAAATATGCCGGCCCGCTGCCGGAGAGCGCGGTCACCACATCGAGCAACTCTTCGGCCTCGACCCAGAACACTTCACCTAACGCCTGCAGCACGCGCTCGGCGGCCGCGCGCTGTTCCTGGCCGACCGCGGGCGGCGCGTAAACGCCCGTGGCGCCTGCGCCGACCCGCGCCGGCCGGTTGGGCATGGCGCGCATCACCGGCACACCCGCGCCGCACCAGGACTCGAGCGCCGCGACACGCACGCCGGCAGCCACCGAGATGAGCAGCGGCCGGTTTGCGGCGAACACATCGGCGAGCGGCTGCAGCACGGCCGCAACGTCCTGCGGCTTCACCGCCAGCACGACGATCGAGGCGCCGGCCACCGCGGTCCGGTTGTCGTCCGTGGCGCTCACACCGAAGTCTTGCAGCACCGCCGCGCGGGTGGCAGCCTCGCTTTCACCGGCGCTCAGCTGTTCCGGGCGCATGCCGGAGCGCAACAGTCCGCCGATGAGTGCGCGGCCCATGTTACCGGCTCCGAGGATGCACAGACGCCTGTTGGTCATCGCGTGAGCGATTGTAGGCTACGGCGGCCGTGCACCAAACAGTATCGTGCCGAGCCGCACGATGGTCGCGCCTTCCTGGATCGCGGCCTCGAAGTCTGCGCTCATACCCATGGAGAGTGTATCGAGTGAGTGCCCGGCGGCGTTGAGCTCGTCCCTGAGGACGCGCAGTCGCCCGAACCAGGCGCGCTGGCGTGCGGGCTCGGTCTCTTCGGGCGGGATGCACATGAGGCCGCGCAGCGCCAGATGCGGCAGGCTTGCCACCGCCGCGGCGAGCGCGGGCAGCCCGGCCGGCGTAACACCGCCCTTGGTCGCTTCGGCGGCGATGTTCACCTGCAGGCACACGTTGAGGGGCGGCGCGTAGTGCGGGCGCTGCGCGGCGAGCCGCTCCGCCACCTTCAGCCGATCGAGCGCGTGCACCCAGGTAAAGGTTTCCGCGATGGGACCCGTCTTGTTGGACTGGATGCGGCCGATGAAGTGCCAGGTGAGCGCGTGGCTTCGCAGTGCCGCAATCTTCGCGAGCGCCTCCTGCAGGTAACTCTCGCCAAAATCCGTGACACCGCACTCGGCGGCGGCGGCCAGCAGCTCCGGCTTCTGCGCCTTGCCGGCCGCCAGAAGTGTGACCGACTGCGCACTCCGGCCGGCGACGGCCGCGGCCCGCGCCATGCGCGCGCGTAGCTCGTGCAGCACCGCGGGCAAATTCTGCGGATTCATTAACATATTGAACGTGTGACCCCTCCGCTATACTGCCTGAGTGCTTGAGGCGCAGGCTTGCACGTCGCTCTTTCTGCGCCCGCAGGCTCAGGTCCTGGGAGCATCAATGGCCGTCGATATCGCGCAACTCCTGGCATTCGCCGTCAAGAACAATGCCTCGGACCTGCATCTGTCATCAGGGGTGCCGCCGATGATCCGCGTCGACGGCGACATGAAGCGCATCAACATGCCGGCGCTGTCGCACAAGGAAGTGCACTCCATGGTGTACGACATCATGAACGACAAGCAGCGCAAGGCGTACGAGGAGTTCTTCGAGACCGACTTCTCCTTCGAGATCCCGAAGCTGGCGCGCTTCCGCGTCAACGCCTTCAACCAGAATCGCGGTGCAGGTGCGGTGTTCCGCAACATCCCCTCCACCATCCTTTCGCTCGATGATCTGAACGCACCGAAGATCTTCCGCGACCTGTGCATGCTGCCGCGCGGACTGGTGCTGGTCACCGGCCCCACGGGTTCCGGCAAGTCGACGACACTCGCCGGAATGGTCAACCACTGCAACGACAACCGTCCCGATCACATCATCACCATCGAGGACCCGATCGAGTTCGTGCACGAGTCCAAGCGCTGCCTCGTCAACCAGCGCGAGGTGCACCGCGACACGCTCGGCTTCTCGGAGGCGCTGCGCTCGGCGCTGCGCGAGGATCCGGACGTCATCCTGGTCGGCGAAATGCGCGACCTGGAGACGATCCGCCTGGCGCTCACCGCCGCCGAGACCGGCCACCTGGTGTTCGGCACGCTGCACACCTCCTCGGCCGCCAAGACCATCGACCGCATCGTCGACGTGTTCCCCGGCGAGGAGAAGGACATGGTGCGCTCGATGCTGTCGGAGTCGCTGCGCGCGGTGATCTCGCAGACGCTGATGAAGAAGAACGGCGGCGGCCGCGTCGCGGCGCACGAGATCATGATCGGCACTCCCGCGATCCGTAACCTCATCCGCGAGGGCAAGATCGCGCAGATGTATTCTTCCATCCAGACCGGCGGCGCACAGGGCATGCAGACCCTCGACCAGTGCCTCACGGAGCTGGTGGCCAAGGGCCAGGTCAGCAAGGAAGAGGCGCGCTACAAGGCGCAGAACAAGGACGCGTTGTAGAGAACCGTTGGGGGCGTAGCACATGGATCGCGACCAGGCCATCAAGCTGATGCAGGACCTGCTGCGGCGGGTCACCGAGAAGAAGGCCTCTGACCTGTTCATCACCGCGGGCTTTCCGCCGGCGATCAAGATCGACGGCGAGATCCGCCCGCAGTCCGAGCGCGCGCTCACCGCCGAGCAGTCGGCGATCCTGGTGCGCGCCATCATGAACGATCGCCAGACCAAGGAATTCGACGCCACCAAGGAGTGCAACTTCGCCATCGCGCCGCCCGGCATCGGCCGCTTCCGTGTCAGCGCGTTCGTGCAGCAGGCGGCGATCGGCTGCGTCATCCGCCTGATCAACGCCAAGATCCCGACCTTCGAGGAGCTCGAGCTGCCGCCGATCCTCAAGGAGGTCGTGCTGTCGAAGCGCGGACTGGTGATCATCGTCGGCGGCACCGGCTCCGGTAAGTCGACGACGCTCGCCGCCATGGTGGGCTACCGCAACGAGAAGACCCGCGGCCACATCGTCACCATCGAGGACCCGGTCGAGTACGTGCATACTCACAAGGGCTGCGTCATCACGCACCGCGAGGTCGGCGTGGACACCGAGTCCTGGGCAGCGGCGCTCAAGAACACGCTGCGCCAGGCGCCGGATGTGATCCTCATCGGCGAGATCCGCGATCGCGACACCATGGAGTACGGCATCCAGTTTTCCGAGACCGGCCACCTGGTGCTCGCCACGCTGCACGCCAACAGCGCCAACCAGGCGCTCGACCGCATCATCAACTTTTTCCCGGACGAGCGGCGCGATCAGCTGCTCATGGACCTGTCGCTGAACATCCGCGCACTGATCTCGCAACGGCTCATTCCGCGCGAGTCCGGCGCCGGCCGTATCGCGGCGATGGAGATCATGCTCGCTTCGCCCCTGATCCAGGACCTGATCTTCAAGGGCGACGTGGCGAAGATCAAGGAAGTCATGTCACGCTCGACGCGCCTCGGCATGAAGACCTTCGACCAGGCGCTGTTCGAGCTGTACGAGACCGGCTTCATCTCCTACGAGGATGCACTGCGCAACGCCGACTCGAAGAACGAGCTGCGGTTGCGCATCAAGCTCGACAGCAAACGTGAGGCGAAGAACATCGACGACGGTGGCGCACTGAAGATAGTCGAGGAAGAGCAAGGCCGCACATTGTGAAGCCGGCGCCGGAGATGAAGGGACGCGCGGATCTCGAGACCACCGGTCCGAATCCCGCACTGTCGGACGCGGTGACCGCGGCGGTGACCTCGCGCCACCCGACGCTCAACACCAAGCCGCTGTTCAAGCTGATGGTGGAGAAGAAGGCCTCGGACCTGTTCTTCACCTCCAACGCACCCATCAAGATCAAGATCGAGGGGCAGATCCTGCCGGTGAACAAGCAGGTCCTGAGTCCCGAGACCGTGCGCCAAACCGCCTTCGCGCTCATGTCGGCGGAGCAGCGCGAGCACTTCGTCAACGAGTGGGAGCTCGACTTCGCGGTCTCGGAGCCGGGCCTCGGGCGTTTCCGCGTCAACGTCTTCATGCAGCGCGGCTTCCCGGCCATGGTGATGCGCTACATCACCGCCGACATGCCGCGCATCGACTCCCTCGGCCTCCCGCAGATCGTCAGCGAGCTCACGCTGCTCAAGCGCGGGCTGCTGCTCATGGTGGGCGCGACCGGCTCGGGCAAGTCGACCACGCTCGCGGCGATGATCAATTACCGCAACGAGAATTCCTCGGACCACATCGTGACCATCGAGGATCCGATCGAGTTCCTGCACACCAACAAGCGCTCGCTCGTCAACCAGCGCGAGGTGGGCCTCGACACCAAGAGCTATGCGCGCGCGCTGCGCGGGGTGGTGCGCGCGGCGCCGGATGTCATCCTCATCGGTGAGATCCGCGACAAGGAGGGCATGGAGGCGGCGATCAACCTCGCCGGCACCGGCCACCTGGTGCTTGCCACGCTCCACGCCAACAACTGCGCCGAGTCGCTCGATCGCATCATCAACATGTTTCCGCGCGAGCAGCACAACCAGATCTTTCTCGACCTGTCGCAGTACCTGCGCGCCATCATGGCGCAGCGCCTGGTGATGGGTAAGGACAACCGCCGCGTGGCGGCGGTGGAGATCATGATCAACACCCCGCACATCGCCACCCTCATCAAGAAGGGCGACGTGGTGTCGATCAAGGAAGCCATCAACTCCTCGAGCGACCAGAGCATCCAGAGCTTCGACACCTCGCTCCACGAGCTCTACAAGCAGGGCCGCATCGGCCTCGAGGAAGCCCTCATCAACGCCGACTCGCGCGCCAACCTCGAAGCCAAGATCAATTTCGGCTGAGCGCCGCGTCAGGGTCCGGACCCTGCTGGTGACGGCTGCCGAGCGCTCTCGGAAGCAACATTCCACGCGTCGATGAGCTTCCAGATCTGCGCGTCGATCTCGCGCCACTGCGGCAGGTTGTGCGCATGCGTGCGCCAGGCGATGCGTACCCCGCCGTAACGCCGGGAGAAATAGTTGGCCTTCAGGGCCTGGAAGGTGCTCTGCGACGCCTCGGGTACGGGAACGTACAGCAGGATGTCTTCGCGGGCCGTTGCATCGCGCACGCCGTAACAGGTGAGCCGATCGGTGAGGACGCGCCCTCGGTAGCACCTCAGCTCATACATGTCCTTGTAGGCGTGCGGGTCGAGCTGGTCCTGCAGCATGCGCTTCAGCATGTTGGGCGGGTACTCGCCCGGTGCGTCTTGGTCGGTCTCGTGCGGATCGCCGGCGTGCAGGTAGATGACCTCGACCTTGTTCTCAGCGAGATCGTTGCGGTAGTTCTGCAGCGTGTAGCCGCTGAAATCCGGCAGGAAGAAATCGAACCGCGCCTCGGTGCGGCCGGAGACACCGGGGAAAGGGGAACGCGGCGCATGTGCGTCCCCGATCGCGGAGCGCTCGTACTGCAGCGGAATCGCGAGCACCAGAGTGTCGGTGATCTTCAGCGGCGCGGTGCGGCCCTCGGGCCAGGCGGTGAGCGGAGGCGTGACCGGGCCCGGTGTCGCGGGCGCACTCTGTCTGCGCGCACAGCCGGCCGCGCTGATGAGGCTCACCGCCAGTACCGCCGCGAATCGCAGCAGCATTTCAGAACACGGTGTAGGCGTCGAACACCGGCCCGTCGACGCACACGCGTTTCATCGCGGGTCCCTCCGGCGTACGCACCTGCACCGTGCAGCCGGCGCAGCCGCCGACCGCGCACGCCATGAACTCCTCGAGCGACACCTGGCAGGGCACAGCGTAGCGCCGCGCCAGCGCCGCGCTCGCCTCGAGCATCGGCGTCGGTCCGCAGGAGAAGATTTCGACCTCGGCGAGCTCGGCGCTGCCGAGCGAGGCGAGCCACACGTCGGCAAGCTCCGTCACGAAGCCCGCGAAGCACCCGGCAAAGTCGTTGCAGCTCGCGAGGCGACACGGGACGCCCCACTCCTCGAGCAGCGGCATGCAGGCGAGCGTACCCATCGGCATGCCGGAAAGGATGATCTTCGAGGGACGGGTGCGAAACGGGAAGGGCACCTCCGACCCCATGAGCACGAGCGGTTTCCAGGCGCCCTGGAGCGCGGCGCCGCCACCGCGGAGTCCGCGATGGTGCGCGCTGAGACGCTCGGCGAGGAACACCATCGGCGGGATTCCTACGCCACCACCGAGCAGCAGCGTCCGCGGCCGCTCCGCATGAGGAACGAACGGCCGCCCGATCGGGCCCAGCACGCTCAGCTCATCGCCCGTCTTGCGGGCAGCGAGGGCGTGGAGCCCGGCACCCACCACCTTGTAGAGCAGCTCGATCCAGCCGGCGCCGGCATGCGCGCGCATGATGGAAAGGGGCCGGCGCATCGGGATCGAGCTGTCGCAGGTGATGTGCACGAAGCTGCCGGGCTCGGCATGCGCGGCGCACTTCGGCGCTGCCAGGCGCAGCACGAACTGCTCGGCGTCGTAGGCGAGCTGCGAGAGCACGCGTGCCTGCTCGATGAAGATGGTGCCCCGTGCCGGGCTCATGTGGCGCGCGCTCCCAAGCTCAGCTCGTGCGTGCGCCCAGCACTTCCGCCAGCACCGCCATGCGCACGGCGACACCGTTGCGCACCTGATCGCGAATGACCGACTGCGGACCGTCCGCGACGTCGGAGGCGATCTCGATGCCGCGATTCATCGGCTGCGGATGCATGACGATGGCATCGGGCCGCGCGAGCGCCAGGCGCTCGCGCGTCAGTCCCCAGGCGGCGAAGTATTGCTCGCCCTCGGGCAGAGCGGCAGCGCCCATGCGCTCTTTCTGGATACGCAGCATCATCACCACATCCGCGCCGGTGAGCGCAGTCTCGAGCTGTGTGTGGCGACTGCACCCGGCGAACTCCTCGCGCTCGGGCATCAGGGCCTGCGGGGCCGCGAGCCGCACATCGCTCACGCCGAGCTTCGCGAACGCGTGCCAGGCGGAGCGTGCGACGCGCGAGTGACGTATGTCGCCCACGACGGCCACGGCGAGTCCGGCGAAGCGCTGCTTGCGCTGATACACGGTGAGGGCATCGAGCAGCCCCTGCGTCGGGTGCGACACGTGCGCTTCACCGCCCGACAGCACGCTCACGTGCGGCGCGACGTGGGCGGCCACCAGCCCCAGCACGCCGGGCTCCGCGTCGCGAATGACCAGTGCATCCATGTGCAGCGACTGCAGCGTGTACACCGTGTCGAGCATGCTCTCACCCTTGACCCGCGAGGAGAGCTGCACCTCGAGGTTCACGACCGTGGCGCCGAGGCGCCTGGCGGCGAGCTCGAAGCTCACGCGCGTGCGCGTCGAGGGCTCGGTGAAGAGATTGGCGACCGTCATACCGTCGAGCGCGGTGCCTCGGGGCGGCGGCTCGCCGAGCGGGCGCACGAAGCTTTGCGAGCGCTCGAGCAGGTCCTCGATCTGGCTGCGCGTGAGCGTCTCGAGCGTCAGCAGGTGGCGGAGGGACCCGTCGGGGCGCAGCTGCTCGGTCATCGGTTCATGTTCCTTCGCCCTCACCCTGAAACCAGCGCCCGAGGATCACCGCCGCAGCTGCACTGTCGATGTCTTCGCGTGCGACCCGCCGGCGCCGTTCGCCGCTCGCGCGGCGTTGCTTGAGCGCCTCGCTCGCCTCGAGTGAGGAGAAGCGCTCATCGATGAGCTGCACGGGTAGGGCAAAGCGGCGTTCGAGCTCTGCGGCGAAGCGCCGCGCGGCAATGAGCAGCGTCCCCTCGCTGCCCCCGGCATGATACGGGGCTCCCACCACCAGCACTGCCGGGGCGAGCGTGCATACTTCCCGCGCGATCGCGTCCCAGTCGGGACCGCCGCGCAGCACCGTCGCCGCCGGGCGCGGAGCGGCCTGCCGCGTGACGGTGTCGCCGCAGGCGATGCCGATGCGTTTGAGTCCGAAGTCGAAGGCGAGGACGGTGTGCGGGCGAGTCATGCCCTGCCGGCGCGGCTACGCATGGCCGGCCTCGGGGCTGAGCCGATCGACATCCACGCCGATCAGCCGCCAGGCCCCTGCCCAGCGCTCCTCGAACGGAAGCTCGAATACCACGCGCGGATCGACCGGCATCGCCGCCCAGGCGTTGTCCTTCATCTCGCGCTCGAGCTGCCCGGACTCCCAGCCCGCGTAGCCGAGCGCGATGAAGGCGTCCGACGGCCCCTCGCCGCGCGCCATGGCGGCGAGCACATCGCGCGAGGTGGTGACCTGGATGGCATCGGACACCCGATGAGTGTGATCCCACTGTCCGCCGGGTCGATGCAGCACGAACCCACGGTCGGTGTGCACCGGCCCGCCGAGCAGAACCGGCAGTGCCGCGATGTCCGCGCTGGTCGGCTCGAGCTTCATCTGGGAGAGCACGTCCGAGAGTTTCATCGGCAGCGGCTTGTTGAGCACGATGCCGAGTGCGCCCTTGTCGGTGTGCTCGCAGATGATCGCGACGGTCTGGGCGAAGTTCGGATCCAGGAGCTGCGGCATCGCGATCAGCAGGTGGTTGGTGAGACTGCCGCCCTGGGAATCGGCGAAGCGCGGCGCGGTCGAAGTCACCTCGCCGCTCGCGGAGCTGTGCTTGCCGGCCATGGCTGCAGTATGGGCATGGAGCCCCCGAGTCTCAAGGAAGTGTTGACAGTGTGCCGGGCCCGGCTCGGCCGCCGGTGAACTGCCATTCGTAGGCAAAGTGCAACACGTGGTACTGGGCGGCGAGTTCGGGCGGGAACGGGTCGAAGGGGCTCGCCAGCTTCAGCGTAGCGAGCGCCGCCTGGTCGAGTTCCGCGTCGCCACTGCTGCGCCGGATGACGGCCGACTGGATCTTACCGTCCGCAGCAATCGCCACAGCCACGAGCGGGCTGGTGCCCGCGCTGGTGGTGCGCGCCACCGTCGGAAAGTTGAGCGTGCCGATCCGTTCGACCTTGCGCCGCCAGGCATCGAGGTAGGGTGCGAGCAGCGCCATGCGCGTATCGGGAGTGATCCACAGCTCATCGCGATTCGGACCGCGCAGTTCCGGCGGCCCCGGATCATCCTGCGGCCCCGGCTGAGTCGTCTGCGGCGCATCAAGGAGCAGCGGCCGCTCACTCATGCTGCCTTCGGTACCGAGATCGGCGAGATAGCGCACGCGGGTGCTCCAGCCGGTCGTTGCGAGCACACGCTCTTCGGCATTCCCCGCCTGGTCTGCGCTCGATGTGATCGAGTTGCCCTGGGTGGTGCCCGGGTGGTGGATCGCCGGCAGCACGGAGGCCCGATTGTGGGGCTTGACCGGCTTGCGGGTATTTCCGGAGCCGGTCTGAGTGCGCTGGGCGAGATAGGTGGCAGTCGGATTCCGCTCGGCTTCGGGGACCTCGTCGGACACGAGCAGCACCTCGAGGCCGGGGGCGCTGTCCCTGTCGCTGGCGGCGGCGTTGAAAGTCAGCCCGAGAATGATGAGTCCGTGGAGGAGCCCGGCGAGGAATAGCATGGTGAGCAGCCGCTCCCACACCGGGGCCTTGCCCTCCCGAAGCATGAGCGCCCGGCGCGTCATCCGGCGCTCCCCTCAGCCAGCCGAGCCGGCGGGCGCGGCGCCGCCGCCGGTACGCTGCGAGCGCGGCGCCGCGGCGAGGCGCCGCTCGATGGTGGCCATGAGCTCATCGCCGATCGAGGTGCCGCACTGCTTGTCGATCTCGCGGATGCCGGTCGGGCTCGTCACGTTGATCTCGGTGACGAAGCCACCGATCACATCGAGGCCCACGAACAGCATCCCCCTCGCCGCAAGCGTCGGGCCGATCTGGCCCGCGAGCCAGCGGTCACGGTCGTTGAGAGGCCGGGCGACCCCGCGCGCTCCCGCGGCGAGGTTGCCGCGGTGGTCCCCGCCCGAGGGGATGCGCGCGAGCGCGTACGGTACCGGCTCTCCATCGACCAGCAGCACCCGTGAGTCGCCGGTTTGCACGATATCGGGAATGTAGCGTTGCGCGATGGCGAAGCGCTCACCGTACTCGGTGAGGGTCTCGAACACCACGCGCGCGTTAGGGTCGCCGAGGCTCAGCACGAAAATCGAACGCCCACCCATGGTGTGCAGGGGCTTCACGACGATCTTGCCGTGCTCGCTCAGGAAGGCAGCCATCGCTCCCATGTCGCGGGTGACCAGGGTCGGGGCGCAGCACTGCGGGAAGGCCGCCGTGTAGACCTTCTCGTTCATGTCGCGCAGGCCCTGGGGACGATTCACCACCAGCAGGCCGGCCGCTTCGGCACGCTCGAGAATGTAGGTGGTGTAGATGTATTCGGTGTCGAAGGGCGGGTCCTTGCGCATCAGCACACAGTCGAGACTGGTGAGCGGGGCGAGGGCGGGCTCACCGAGCGTGAACCAGCCGCTTGGGTCCGCCCGCACCGTGAGCGCGCGCAGCCTGCCCAGCGCCACACCATCGCGCAGCAGCAGGTCGCGCTGCTCGAGGTAGGCGAGCTCGAAACCGCGCGCCTGTGCGGCGAGCAGCACCGCGAGCGTCGAATCCTTCGCGTAGCCGATGGCACCGATCGGATCCATCACCACGCCCAGTCTTTTCGGGGCGGTCATCGGGCGCGATTATGCTCGTCGCCGGCGCGAATATGTCTGCCGGCGGTGCGCGCGGCGAACGCCCGTGCAGCGACCTTCGAAAAACGTGACGTGCATGGCATAGCAGGGGGTGTACCGATATGTTAAAACCGCGCTGCGCTTGCCGGTGGGCAGGGGGCCCCTGAGACTACGCAGGTTGTGTGGAGCGCGCGCCGACCCCGGTGCGCTATTGCGTTGTTTCGCGAAGCCCGATCCGTCCGCCGCGCAGTACGCGTGGCAACGCGGCAGCCCTACGGCTGCACACGCCGCTGAGGCTTGAAGGAAGGAGTCCCCTGACCGTGAACGGCAGCAACGCGAAGCTCCAGGGCCTGAAGGTACTCGTCATCGACGACAGCAAGACCATCCGCCGCACCGCCGAGACGCTGCTCGCGAAGGAGGGGTGCGAAGTCTTCACCGCGATCGATGGCTTCGACGCACTCGCCAAGATCGCCGACCACCAGCCCGACATCGTATTCGTCGACATCATGATGCCGCGTCTCGATGGCTACCAGACCTGCTCGCTCATCAAGCACAACAAGGTGTTCCGCTCCATCCCGGTGATCATGCTTTCGTCCAAGGACGGCCTGTTCGACCGGGCGCGCGGCCGCATCGTCGGCTCCGAGCACTATCTCACCAAGCCCTTCACCAAGGACGAGCTGCTCTCTGCGATCGAGACCCATATCGGGAGATGATGGTCATGCCCCTGATCCTGATCGTTGACGATTCGCCCACCGAGCTGCACGTGATGCAGAAGGCGCTCGAGAAGCACGGCTACCGCACGGCGGCCGCGGCTGACGGTGCCGAGGGCGTGCGCCTCGCGCGCGAGATGAGCCCAGATCTCATCTTCATGGACATCGTCATGCCCGGAATGAACGGTTACCAGGCGACGCGTGCGCTCGCCAACGATCCGCGCACCCGCACCATTCCGATCGTCATGGTCACCTCCAAGGGACAGGAGACCGACAAGATCTGGGGGCTGCGGCAGGGGGCCATCGATTACATGGTGAAACCGGTCTCGCCCGATCAACTGGTCGCCAAGGCGCAGGCGACCCTGTCCGCGTGAGATCCGCCCCCTTGTCGCGGTTGTGTACACCGAGGCCATGAGCGAGCCATCCGCAGCACTTGAAGTCGACCTGAAGTCACTGCGCGACCGCCCGTTCGAGCTGCTCGCGGAGCTCGAGCGCCGTGGGCGCGCGGTGTCGGCCCAGCTCAGCGAGCAGGCGGATGCCGGGCGGGAGTGGGTAGGCGTCGCGCTGCGCATGGCGGGGGATCTGTACCTGGTGGCGCGCGAAGAGACCCGCGAGGTGCTCGGCGTGCCGGCGAGCAGCACGCGGGTGCCGGGCGCCAAGCCCTGGATCAAGGGCCTCGCCAACGTGCGCGGACAACTGCTGCCGATCATCGACCTGCGCCACTTCCTCGGCAGTGGCATCACGCCGATCACGCGCAATACCCGCATCGTGGTGGTGCATCACCGCGAGATACCCGCGGGGCTGCTGGTGGATGAGGTGCTCGGCTTCCGTCGCTTTGCCGAAAATGAGTTCACCAGCGAAGCTCCGCCGACCGTGGCGCGCTGCGAGCGCTACCTCGCGGGCGCCTTCCGCCGCGGTCAGGAGCAGTGGCCGGTGCTTTCCCTGCGCGCGGTGCTCGAGAGTCCGGCGTTCGCGGAGGCGGCTGCATGAGCGCCGAGAGCTCGCCCGGGCGGCTGACGCTGCTACTCTCGCTCGCCGCGCTGCTCCTCTCAGGCAGCGGCGCCGCTTATTACCTGCTGCAGGCGAAGACTGCGCCCGCCGTGCATGCGCTGCCCGTCGGGCCGCTCTACGAAACCGCTCTCGACGCCAACGCGGCGGCGGCAGGCGAGCCGCAGGCGCTCGCGCGCTTCCAGCAGAGCCAGAAGACTCTCGAGGATGCGGCTGCGCACGATGCCAACGCGCCCTTTGCGAGCGATGCGCGCTTCACACGGCTGATGAACAACGCCACCGCCGTGCTGCGCGCGCGCGCCGCGCTCACCGACGCAGCCGCCGCGGCGCGCGATACTGCGACGCTGGTGCCGCGTCTTACCGCCGAGGCGCGCGCGCTCGCGGCGAGCCTGCCGCCCCCCGCAGCGACCGCGGCCGCCGGCACATTCGAGCGGTTCGAGACGCGCGCGCAGCGTCTGCAGCTGGATGTGACCGCACTTACGCAGGGCAGCACCGACCCCGCGCAGGCCGCGCAACGCATCGCCGAAAGCTCCGAGTACCTCGGCCAGGTGATCTCCGGCTTCGCCGGCGGCTCCTCGGCTCTCGCGCTGCCGCGCGTCACCACGCCCGAGTCCGCCAAGCACCTGAAGAATCTCGACTCGATCTACAGCGATCTCGCCGCGGCCGTGAAGCGCGCGGTCGCCGCCGCACCGGCACTGCCCGCCGCGCAGACGGCCGCGCACGCCATGGTCGCGGATGCGCGCGATCTTGCCGGGAGCGCCGCCCCGCCGGCGGCTCCCGCAGCCTCCGCACGTATGCTGCAGTGGCTGCCACTCGCGTTGCTCGTTGCGGGCCTCGCACTGCTCGTCGCGGGACTCTTCGCCGCGCTACGCGTGCATCGCACGCTCGAGCGGCAACGCAGCTCGGCCGAAACGCAGCGCAGGGAGAGCGACCGCAACCAGCAGGCGATCCTGCGCCTGCTCGATGAGCTCTCGAGCCTCGCCGACGGCGATCTCACCGTGCAGGCCACCGTCACCGAGGACATCACCGGCGCGATCGCCGACTCGATAAATTACGCGGTCGATGCCCTGCGGGGACTCGTCACCACCATCAACGCTTCGGCGATCCAGCTCGATTCCGCCACCCGCCAGACGCAGGCTCTCTCCCAGCACCTCGCCAAGGCCTCCGGCGCGCAGTCGAAGCAGATCGCCTCCGCCACCGAGTCCGCCGCCAGCATGGCCGGCTCGGTCGAGGAAGTCTCGGGCAACGCAGAACGCGCGGCCGATGTCGCGCGTCATTCGGTGGAAGTGGCGCACAAGGGCGGCGATGCCGTGCGCCGTACCATCGATGGCATGAACACCATCCGCGAGACGATCCAGGAGACCAGCAAGCGCATCAAGCGCCTCGGTGAGAGCTCCCAGGAGATCGGCAACATCGTCGAGCTGATCAACGACATCGCCGAGCAGACCAACATCCTGGCGCTGAACGCCTCGATCCAGTCCTCGATGGCCGGTGATGCCGGCCGCGGCTTCGCGGTGGTGGCGGATGAGGTGCAGCGCCTCGCCGAGCGCGCGGCGAACGCCACCAAGCAGATCGAGGTGCTGGTGCGCACCATCCAGACCGACACCAACGAGGCGGTGGTATCGATGGAGCGCAGCACCACGGATGTGGTCGGTGGCGCGCTGCTCGCCGAGAATGCCGGCGCCGCGCTCGGGGAGATCGAGCAGGTCTCCAACCAGATCGCGAGTCTGGTGCAGAACATCTCCGGCAGTGCGCGCCAGCAGACGGGCGGCGCGCAGAACATTGCCCGCAACATGAAGGTGCTCAAGGAGATCAGTGCCCAGACCGCCGAATCCACCCAGGCCACCTCGATCGCCATCGCCAAGCTCGCCGAGCTCTCGGCCGGGCTGCGCAAATCCGCGGCCGGCTTCCGACTGCCGGGCGGTGCCGCCGCGGATCGCGCCGGCCAGAGCGGCATGGTGCGCCGCCTCGAGGACGCCACGCTCACCACCGCCAAGGTGCGGCAGATCGCCTCCCTGGGCGGCTCCTAAGCTCGCAGCGAAAGCACTGCATGCCTGAAGTCGCTTCCCAGACATTCGAGCTCGTTGGCCGTGAGGTCAACGTCACGCTAGCCGCGGCCCGCGGCGCGCTCGAGAGTTACGTCGAGCAGCCCGACAACGACGCCCTCCTCGAACAGTGCGCGCAGGACCTGCACCAGGTGCAGGGAGTGCTGCGACTGCTGGAGATCTACGGCGCAGCGCTGCTCGCCGAGGAGATGGAGCACGTCGCGCAGTACCTGCTCGCGACGCACTCGGAGCGCAAGAGTCAGGCGGAGAGCCTCGATGCGCTGATGCGCGCCATGGTGCAGCTGCCCTCCTATCTCGAGCGGGTGCTGGCCGGTGGGCGCGATCTCGCGCTGGTGCTGCTGCCGCTGCTGAACGATCTGCGCGCGGTGCGCGGACATGCCCTCCTCAGCGAAGGGACGCTCCTGCTGCTGAACCTGAAATCGGACCAGCAGGCCCAGCCCATCGCGGCCACAGCCGGCGAGCCGCCGCTGACCGTCGAACAGTGGGCGAGGCGGCTGCGCGCGCGTTACCAGACCGGGCTGATCGGCTGGATCCGCGGCGAGCGTATCGAGCGGAACCTCGAGATCCTCTCGGCCGTGGCGCGCAAGCTCGAGCAGATCGCCACCCGCCAGCCGGTGTTTCAGCTGTGGTGGGTGGTCGGCGCGGCCATCGAGGCGCTGCGCGAGAACGGGCTCGAGAGCGGCCAGTCCGTGAAGCGGCTGCTTGGCCTCGCCGATCGCGAGATCCGCCGTCTCTACGAGCAGGGCGAGGCGCGCTACGCACAGGCACCGCCGGTGGAGCTGCTCAACAATCTTCTCTATTACGTCGGCCGCTCCGAGTCCACCGGCGGGCGCGTGAGCGCGGTGCGCAGCTCGTTCCGCCTGGCGGAGCTGCTGCCGGTCGATGAGAGCATCGAGCAGGAGCGTGAGAATCTCTCGGCGCCCTCCGTGAAGCTCATGCAGACGGTCGCCGCCGCGATCCGCGAGGATCTCGGCAAGGTCAAGGACGTGCTCGATATCTTCGTGCGCCGCGGTGCCGGGCAGCCGCAGGAGCTCGCCTCGCAGGTGGAGCTGCTGCGCAAGATCGGCGACACGCTCGGTGTGCTCGGCCTCGGTGAGCTGCGCGCGCAGGTGCAGTCGGAGACCGAGCGGCTGGGCAAGATCGTGGCCGGAACGCTGCGCGCCGATGAGGGGACGCTGGTGGAGATCGCCGCGACCCTCATCGGAGTGGAGGACAAGCTGGATGACCGCCTGGTCGGCTTGATCCTGCCGCCAAGGGACGCCGAGCTGCCGCAGGGGGAGACCGACACCGAGTTCCAGCAGGTGCAGGCCGCGGTGCTGCGTGAATGCATAGTCAATCTGCAGCGCATCAAGGAGGCGGTCGTGCAGAGCGTCGGTGGCACGCTCGATGCCGCCGGCCTCGACAGCTGGCAGGACCTGATGCGCGGCATGAAGGCCGGACTGCTGCTGCTCGGCAAGGCGCGCGCGGTGGACATCATCGAGGCGATCACCAACCAGCTGCGGCGTGTCATGCAGCCAGGTGTGCACGTACTGCCACCGGGCTTCGTCGATCGCCTGGCGGATGCCATCGTGAGCGTCGAGTACTACATGGAGACGCTGCAGGCCGGGCGCGCCGACCCCTGGTACATGCTCGACAATGCGCAGGCGTGCGTGCAGGCGCTCGAGCAGCAGCCGACGCCCACCCCGCCCACGGTCCCGCCGCTCGAGCCGAGCGCCTACGCAAAGACAGTCCAGATCCCGAGCGTCGCGGCGGCCGCGGGCGGCGCGCAGCCCGATGCGCGCGCGGTCGGCGTGGCGGCACCCACGCTCGCCGCTTCACCTCCGAAGGCGCCCGTCGAGCTGGCCGATCCCGAGCTGATGAAGCTGTTCATCGAGGAAGCCCACGAGGAGCTCAGCAAGATCCGCCACGGCTTTCCGGTATGGGACCAGAACCCGCTCGAGCGCGATTCGCTCATCACCGTGCGTCGCTCGTTCCACACTCTCAAGGGCAGCGGCCGCATGGTCGGGGCGCGCGAGCTCGGTGAGTTCGCCTGGTCGATCGAGAACCTCCTCAACCGCCTGCTCGATAACACGCTGACGCGCTCACCTGCGATTCTCGAGGCGCTGCGCGCTGCGGTGACGGCGCTGCCCGAGCTCATTACACAGCTGCAGAGTGGCACGCCGGTTCGCTCGGACATCGCTGCCATCTGCGCGCGTGCGCACGCTCTCGCCGCAGGCCGCGGCACCACGCGTGCGGCTGAGGCGGAGGAAGAGGGGGCGGGTGAGGGAGCGCCGGCCGCGACTTACACGCTCTCCGGGAGCACGGTGGGGCGCCTCGCCAAGCCAGCGGCGAATGGGTCCGCGGCGCGCGCCGGCACGACAGCTGCCGGGGAGCCCGCGCAGCGCGCAGCGCAAGCGCCGGGCGCCGCTGCGGCAAGAGCTGCAGGCGCGGCTGCCATGCCTTCCGCCGACCCGGGGGCACGCTCGCTGCCGGATGAGACGCTGCGCGACATCTACGCACGCGAGACCGCGGCGCACGTCGCGACGGTGCAGGCTTTCCTCAAACGCGAGGTGAGCTTGCCCGAGCCGCATCTTCTTCCCGAGGAGGTCTACCGCGCCTGTCACACCCTTTCGGGCAGCTCGAAGATGGCTCAGGCACGCCACGGCATCCGTCTCGCCGAGCCGCTCGATCACTGGCTGCGCCGCGCTTTCGCGAGCGGTGCGGGCCTCGGGGGGGAGGAGCTGACGCTGCTGCAGGATTGCATGGCGGCAATGGAGTCCGTGGCGACGCACCTGGATGAGCCCACGGGCTACTTCGTCAATCACTGGCAGCTGCTCGAGCGCATCGAGCGCGCCGACAAGAACCTCGAGCAGCGCATCGCGGCCGCGGCCGCGCAACTTGCACCCGGTGGAGCGGCGGGTGATCCGGCAGGGGCAAGCGAGCTCGCCGATGAGGCTGTCGACTTCGATCCGGAAGTCGCCGGCATATTCACCGACGAGGCGACCGAGCTCATCGATGCCTCCGAGCATGCGCTCTCGGACTGGCGCTCACAGCCCGAGAGCGCCGAGTATCGGCTCGCACTGAAGCGCCCGCTGCACACGCTCAAAGGCGGTGCACGCATGGCGGGCATCACTCCCATGGGCGACCTGAGCCACGAGCTCGAGTCGCTCGTGATGCTGGTCGACACCGGCAAGCTCGGCGCCGACGGTGCGCTCTTCGATGCCATCCAGGCGAGCCTCGATGAGCTCGCGCGCATGCGCGAGCAGGTCGCGACGGGCCAGCGCGTGGCGCCGGCGCGCGCCGTCATCGCGCGCCTGCAGAGCCTGGCGCAACCGTGCGGCGGCCCTGTTGCGACTCCCGAGGCCGCGGCTCCTGGGGCCGCGCCACGCGAGCCCGCTCTGCCACCGCCGAGGCCAGCGCCGCCGTCTGCGGCAACCGCCGCCGCGCCGCAGGTTTCTGCAGCCCCCTCCGGCGAGAGCGAGCTCGAATTGTCAGAATCCTTTGGCACGGGCACCGATACGGCACTTGCGAAGCTCAATGCGGAGCTGCTGCTCGCGAGCGAGGGTGGTTCGGACACGCCTGCGCCCGCTGCGGCGGCACCGGCGCCCACCGCAGCCACGAGTGCGAGGAGCGACGCAGGGGCTTCGCCTTCTGCCGCGCCAGCCCGCGGCTCCGCCGCTACGACGGCTGTCACGTCCTTACCGGCCGCGACTCCGCGCGCCGCGCCGGCGGCTCCTGCCCCGACGCCCGCCGCAGTGCCGGCGCGCATCGTTCCGGAATCGGCCTGGACTTCAGCTGCCGCGCTCGCGAGTGCTTCGCCACTCGCTCGCGCGCGCGCTGAGCCGCAGTCCGAAGAAGGGCTCGCCGCACCACAGCCGGTGCCTCCGGGACGCGAGCCGGCAAGTGGCGGTGAGCGCCAGGAAATGGCGCGCGTCGATGCGGAGCTTCTCGATCAGCTGCTGAACATATCGGGCGAGGCCAGCATTGCACGCGCGCGCCTCGAGCAGCAGCTCGGATCCTTTGACTTCAACCTCGGGGAGCTTTCTCGCACGGTGACGCGTCTCAAGGAGCAGCTGCGCAGCCTCGAGATCGAGACCGAGGCGCAGATCCTGCACAAGCACGAGGACGAGGGCGCTCACCGCAGCGAGTTCGATCCGCTCGAGCTCGACCGCTATTCCTCCATTCAGCAGTACTCGCGCGCGCTCGCCGAAACTGCCAACGACGTCGCGAGCATCCAGCAGCTGCTCGAGAACCTCGCCAAGGACACGCAGAACCTGCTGCAGCAGCAGGCGCGCACCATCACCGAGCTGCAGAACGGCCTGATGCGTACGCGCATGGTGCCGTTCCAGCGCCACGTGCAGCGCCTGGCACGCATCGTGCGCCAGGCGGCTGCCGACACCGGCAAGCGGGCCGAGCTCACGGTCGAAGGTGCCTCGGGCGAGCTCGATCGGCAGGTGCTCGAGCGCATGCTGCCGCCCTTCGAACACATGCTGCGCAACGCCGTGGTGCACGGCATCGAAAAGCCCGAGGAGCGCATCAAGCGCGGCAAGCCGGATACCGGCCGCATCGTGCTCGAGCTACATCGCGAAGGCGCGGAGGTCATGGTGCGCCTCACCGACGATGGCGGCGGCATGAACCTCAAGGCGATCCGCGACAAGGCGCAGGCACTCGGGCTCATCGGTGAAGGGCAGGCGCTGAGCGATGAGGAAGCGATGCAGCTCATTCTCGAGCCGGGCTTCTCCACCGCGGGCGCGATCACGCAGCAGGCCGGGCGCGGCGTGGGCATGGACGTGGTGGCGACCGAGATCAAGCGGCTCGGCGGTGCGCTGCACATGGAGACCAAGGCCGGCGAGGGCACGGTGTTCACCATTCGCCTGCCGCTCACGCTCGCGATCAGCCACGCGCTCGTCGTGCGCACGGGGGAGGAGTATTACGCGCTGCCGCTGCCGACCGTCGAGGGCGTGCTGCGTCTCTCCAAGGCGGAAGTCGCCGCGCATCTCGGCCGCGAGGCGGGTGCCTTCGACTACGCGGGCCAGAAGTACCGCTTCCAGCATCTCGCGTCCTTCGTCGGGCTCACCCCGTCCGAGCTTCCGGGACAGGACGTCACCATCCCGGTCGTGCTGGTGCGCGCGGGCGAACATTCCACCGGCATCGTGGCCGATGAGCTGGTCGGCAGCCGCGAGATTGTGGTGAAGTCGGTCGGCCCGCAGATCTCCGGAATCCGCGGCATTTCCGGCGCGACCATTCTCGGCGATGGCCGCATCGTCATCATTCTCGACATCGGCGCACTGGTGCGCGCCGAGTGGCGCACGCGCGCCCAAGCGGCGCCCGTGCCGAAGGACCGCGGCGATCGCCGCGTCTTCGCGATGGTCGTGGACGATTCGATCACCGTCCGCCGCGTGACGCAGCGGCTGCTCGAGCGCAACGGCATGCGCGTGCTGACGGCGCGCGATGGCATGGACGCCGTGGCGCTGCTGCAGGACAACGTGCCGGATGTGATCCTGCTCGATATCGAGATGCCGCGCATGGACGGCTACGAAGTCGCTGCGCACGTGCGCAACGACCCACGCCTCAAGGAGGTGCCGATCATCATGGTCACCTCGCGCGTCGGCGAGAAGCATCGCGCGCGTGCCATCGAGCTCGGCGTCGATGACTACCTCGGCAAGCCCTACCAGGAAGCGCAGCTCCTCGATGCGATCGCTCCGCTCGTCGAGCGGCGCCGCGCCGCGACGCGCAGCCAGGCGTACGGGAGCTGAGCCGTGGCCGAGCGCGTCGCCGAGATCTATAGCCTGCTCGTGCCGCTCACCGAGGGACGCCTGATCATCCCGCGCTCGTGTGTCGCGGAGGTGATCGGCTTCCAGACCCCCTCAGAGATGACGGGTGCGCCCCCCTGGTACATCGGCACGGTGCCGTGGAACGGCAAGGCCGTACCGCTGGTGTCCTTCGAGGGCGCCTGCGGGCAGTCGATCCCGCCGGCGAGCGGGCGCACGCGCATCGTCATTCTGCATGCACTCGGCACGCGTGTAGAGGGCGGCAACTTCGCGCTCATCTCGCAGGGCTTCCCGCAGCTGGTGCGCGTGAGCTCGGATGTGGTGCGGCCCGACAACTCGCGTGTGTTCCCCGAGCGCATGCCGGTCATCTGCCAGATCCGCATGGTGAATGAGACGCCGCTCGTACCGGACCTCGAGCGCCTCGAGGAGATGATCGCGGACGAGACCAGTATCGCGACCGCCTAGCGCGGTGCCCGGAGCTACCCATGCCCATAGCTGTCACGCTGCTCCTGTTGCTGTTCTGGCTGGTGCTCGCGTATCGCCAGTACCAGCGCGGCGACCTGCTTCTCGCAGGAATTTTCCTGGCGGTGGGCATCGTGCTCACGGTCTACCGGATACGGCAGGCGCAGAGCCGCGGTCAGGGACTCACTGCGAACAGCCAGGATTCCAACCCGCAGAGTCCAGGCGGCAAATAACCGCGCTTTCTGTGGCGTACGCGCGTGCGCGGCCGGGGCGCTCACGTTTAGACCCCGTTCTGCCGATAGTTTGGTAAACACCTAACCATTACCAAGAAACCTCTCGCTTCCGCGGATCATCACAGACGCGGATGATTGCCTTCCGC
>Ga0210409_10000595_pt1 | contig 55738 bp, 56 predicted proteins | sample IncBWH17MmetaG_FD_161649 | JGI IMG/M metagenome (GOLD analysis project Ga0210409, IMG submission 161649) | Forest soil microbial communities from Barre Woods Harvard Forest LTER site, Petersham, Massachusetts, United States - Inc-BW-H-17-M | ecosystem: Environmental > Terrestrial > Soil >... | reverse complement strand
GATCGCGGGCGGCACGGTGCTGCAGATCCTGGAACTGCGCGAAGGTGGCGAAGCGGTGGCGCGGATGGTCGGCGCCCGTCCGGTCGATCCTTCCACGCGCGACCTGCTCGAACGCCGGCTGCTCAACGTGGTCGAGGAGATGGCGCTCGCCTCCGGCATTCCGACGCCGCGCGTGTACGTGCTGGAGCGGCAGGACACGATCAATGCGTTCGCGGCGGGGCTGCACCCGCGCGATGCGGTGGTCACCGTGACGCATGGAACGTTGACGAGACTGACCCGGGACGAGCTCCAGGGCGTGATCGGGCACGAGTTCAGCCACATCCTGAACGGCGACATGACCCTCAACATCCAGCTCATCGGTCTGCTGCAGGGCTTGCTGATGCTGGCCCTGTTCGGCCGGTTTCTGGCCGACATGGATCGGGTCCGGGTCTCGAGCGACTCGCGCGACCGCGGCAACGTTCTGTTCGCGGTCGGACTGGCGATCGTCGCGATCGGCTATATCGGCGTATTTTTCGGCCGTCTGATCAAGGCCGGCGTGTCGCGCCAGCGCGAATCCCTGGCCGACGCGAGCAGCCTTCAGTTCACGCGCAATGCCGAGGGCATCGGTCGCGCGCTGCGCAAGATCGGCGGACTGGGCGATGGAGCCGGCGGGCAGATCGACCACCCGCACGCAGAGACGCTGTCGCACATGTTCATGGCGCCGGTGGCCCTGAACTTCGCCGACGGCTGGCTGGCCACACACCCCCCGCTGGAGGAGCGCATCCGCCGCATTTACGGGCGCCCGATGGACTTCCTTCCGGCTCCCGAGCTGGTGGTCTCGGCCGAACCCGCCGCAGGCCAGCCGGCGGCGGAACTGGCGCCGCTGCCGTTCACGACCCAACCGGTGGCCGCAACCGCGGCCGCGCTGACCGGATCGGCCGCGCAAGGCGGGGCGCAGGGCGCCAGCCCGGTCACGGTACTGGTCGGCGCCTCCGCCGCGGCGGCCATGCCGGCCGCGATCGGTCGGCTGCCGCAGGAGGCCGCCCGTCCGTTCGTCGAGCAGCTGCTGGAACGCGTCGAGGCGCTCGGCCTGCGGCCGGCGCTGTCCGATACGACCGGCGCACAAGTGCTGGTGCTGGGCCTGCTGATCGAGCAGGAACAGGCGATGGCGGTGCGCCAGGAAAGCATCGTGGCCCAGGCGTTCGGGGCCGATGCCTCGGCCCAGGTCGAAGCGATCCGTGCGGCGGCGGCGCAGATGCCGCCGGGGTGGCGATTGCCGCTGGTGGATCTGGCCATGCCGACCCTGCGCAAGCTGCCGGCTGCGGCGCGGGAGCGGCTGCTGTCGCTGGCGCGCGCGATGATCGCGGTGGACGGCCGCGTCACGCTGCCCGAATTCCTTCTGTACACGGTGCTGGAGGCGCGCCTGAGCAGCGCAGCCCAGCCGGCGCGCCCTGGGCGATTCGCCTCGCTCAAGGACCTGGCGGCCGAGGCGCGCCTGGTGCTCTCGCTGGTGGCCACGGTGCGCATGCCCGAAGCGCCGGCCCACGCTTACCAGGCGGGCGCCCAGCTGCTGGAGGGCCTGCCCGCAGACCCGGTTGCGAGGGACGCCCTCGCGCTGGACAAGGTGTCGGCGGCCTTCCACCGCCTGAACCTGCTGGCGCCGCTGTCCAAGCCCCAGCTGATCAAGGCCATTGCCGCGGTGGCATTCGTCGACGGCTCGACCAACTGGAAAGCGGCCAGCCTCCTTCGCACGCTGTGCGCAGCGCTCGATTGCCCCTTGCCTCCCCAGGTGGATTCCTAGCTCTCGACGGCGATCGGCGCATCCATTCGGACGACAGCCGGATGCCACCGATCTGGGCCGTTGCCCGCTGCGACGGGCGGCGCGGGGTGTCAGAATCACGCATCAACCCGGGTTCGGCGGTTTGGCGTCTCCAAGCCCAGATCACCCATTTCGCGCGAACACGCCCATGAACGTCTCCATCGTCCGAGCTTGCATCTTCTGCGTCGTTGTCGGGCTGCTGGCCGGGTGCGGAGGTGGCATCAGCCACAACTCGCCACCAGCCGGCTCGGCCGTGTCGGTCGAGGTGTCCGGCACCAGTCCGTTCTCCTCTATCTGTGGCATGGCGGTACCGACCGGGACCACCGAGACGTTCACGGCCGGCTCGGCGGTTCAGCCGCAGATCGCCGCGATCCCGAATGGCAATCTGGTCGGCGTCTGGGAGCAGGACCGGTGGTCGGGCGTGGGCGCGCGTGGCATTCTGACGTCGTACTCCGCCGACGGCGGGGCCACCTGGAAAGCCGCGCAAACCTTGCAGTTCTCGGCCTGCGGCGGCGGCTCCGGGCCGGGCGCCAGCTACGACCGCGCCTCCGACCCCTGGGTGAGCTTCGCCGGCAACGGGGTTGTGGTCGCCAGTGCGCTGGCTTTCTCGGCCAATGGCTTCACCGGAAATGGCTTCGGGACCACAGGCGCCCCGAGCGCGGTGCTGGCGGCGCGCTCGACGGACAGCGGCGCCACTTGGGCCAGTGCGACCGCCGTGTGGGTCGACGCCAATTCGGGCGCCGCACCGTTTTACTTCAACGACCGCGATTCGATCACGGCCAATCCATCCACCGGCGATGTGTATCTGGTGTGGGACCGGCTCGCCAGCGATACCACACTGAGCGTTCCGGCCTACCTGGCCACGCTGGCCGCCGGCAGCTCGACCTGGGTCGTGCGCGTCCTGTATGACCCGGGCGTCAGCAGCGGCCTCGGCAACGAGGCGTTCAACAATCAGATCGTGATCCTGCCCAATGGCACCGTGCTGGATTTTTTCACGCTGCTGTCGCTGTCGAACTTCTCCGGGACCGGAACGCTGCAGGTCATCAGCTCATCCAACAAGGGCAGCACTTGGTCGGCCCCGAGCACGGTGGCGTCCATCACCTCGGCCGGCACCACCAATCCGATCACGCAGGGCGTGATCCGGGACAGCCCCTTGATGGCGCAGGTGGCCGTCGATCCCGTCAGCGGTGCGCTGGCCGCGGTCTGGCAACAGGTGTTCAACGGCAATGCCGCCTTCGACGGCATCGCGCTTTCGATCTCCACGAACAACGGCGCGACCTGGAGCACGCCCAAGCAGATCAACGGCGCGCCGACCTTTGCTGCGTTCGACCCGACCGTGCGCTACCTTCAAAACGGCGTGATCGCGGTTACTTACTACGACTTTCGCGATTTCGTGTCCGGATCCGCGGTGCTGAGCACCAGCGCCTGGCTGACCGAATCGAACGATAACGGGGCGACCTGGCACGAGTTGCGCCTGCAGAGCCCATTTGATCTGAAGCAGGCGCCGCTGGCCGATTTCAACAAAGGCACTGCGCTGTTTCTCGGTGACAACCAGGGGCTGGCGCTGGTCAGCGGCAATGCGCTGCCTTTTTACGCGGCCACCAACAGCGCCGGCGCCCACATCTACGCCACCCAGTCGCCCAGTCCGCTGAGCTCGCCGACGGCGCACGTGTACTCGTCGATCCGGGCCGGCCCGATCTCGCCGGCGGCCGCCGCCCGCGCCGGGGCGCTGGTCGAGCAACGGTTGCGGATGCGCGGGTCAACGGGGCCGGGGCTGCCGTGAACCCGGCCAGGCGGCTCGCGCTGGGGCGCCGATGAGCCGGGCCACCACCCGCGCGCGGGCACTCGCGATGGCGGCCGCATGGTCGTGCGTGCCCCTGGCCGCCGCGCAGGTGACCGTCGAGGATGCCTGGGTACGCGGCACCGTCGAGGGCCAGACGGCCACCGCCGCGTACCTGAGGCTGCACAGCGATACCGGCGCGCGGCTGGTTTCGATCACGTCGCCGGCCGCTGTGCGCTGCAGCGTGCACGAAATGAAGATGAGCGAAAACCTGATGAGGATGCGCGCGCTCGACTCGCTGCCGATTCCGGCCGGAGGCACGGTCGAACTGAAAGAAGGCGGCGATCACATCATGCTGGAAGGGCTCACGCGCACGCTGAAGGCAGGCGATGCGGTCCCGCTCACGCTGACGTTCGTCGATTCGGCCGGCCGGCGCTGGACGGTCGACGTGCAGGCGCCGGTGCTGCCGCTGGGCGCGCTGCACCCCCCACAACCCACCCGGCACTAGACGGACCCGCAGTGCGGATTTCCGGCCGTCCACCGCTTGACATTAACTAACTAATTAATTAGCATGCCGGCCGTGTTGAATCCTCTCCGTTCCGCCCCGGGTCGCCGCGCCCGCCTGCCCGCGTCCGATGCGCGCGGGCAGCTGCTGGATGCGGCGATCGCCCTGTTTGCCGAGCGCGGCATTGCGAACACCACGGTGGCGCAGATCGCGGCGTCGGGCGACGTTACCTCGGCGATGGTTCACTACTGGTTCGACACGCGCGAGCGCCTGCTGGACGCGGTCGTGCAGGAGCGCCTGGCGCCGCTGTTTCGCTCGATCTGGGAGCCCGCGGATGTCGATCAGGGCGCCCCGCTCGAGCTGGTGCGGGGAATCGTCGGCCGATTGTTCGACGTGACCGAAAAGACGCCGTGGCTGCCGTCGCTGTGGCTGCGCGAGATCATCAACGAAGGCGGCCTGCTGCGCGAGCGCGCGCTGCGCCACATCCCGCTCAAGCGCGTGGCCGGCTTCGGGCAGAACATCGCGCGCGGCCAGTCGCGCGGCGAAGTCAATTCCGAGATCGAGCCCCTGCTCGTGTTCAATTCGATCCTGGCGCTGGTGATGCTGCCGCAGGCGACCGCGAAGATCTGGCGCCGCATCAACCCGACGCTGACGCTCGATCGCGCAGCGCTCGAGCGGCATGTCAGCGGGTTGCTGATGCACGGGATCGCGGGCCGGCAGGCCCAGGGCCCGGCGCGCCGGCGACACGGAAAAGCGAAGGCTGCGGCATGAACCGGACGTTGCGCACGCGCCCGATGGCGGGCGTTCAGGTGGCCGTGCTGGCCGCTGCACTGGCTCTTGTGGCCGGCTGTTCGCGCCATGCCCCCGTCGCGTACCAGGGCTACGTGGAAGGCGAGTTCGTCTATCTCGCCTCGTCGCAGGCCGGGCAGCTCACCCAGCTGTCGGTCGTGCGCGGCCAGACCGTCGCGGCCGATGCGCCAGTGTTTGCGCTGGAAGCGCAAAACGAGACCGACGGCGTACTGCAGGCGCGCCAGCAGTTGCAGGCCGCGCAGGCGCAGCAGGCCGACATGCTGACCGGCAAGCGGCGTCCGGAAATCGAAGTCGTGGCAGCCCAGCTCGAGCAGGCGCGGGCGGACGCGATGCGCGCCGAGACGCAATACAAGCGCGACCAGGAGCAGTATCAGGCCGGCGGCATCCCCAAAAGCCAGCTCGACGACTCGCGCGCTGCCGCTGCGTCGGCGGCGGCCCACGTGCGCGAGCTCGATGGTCAGCTCGAGGTGGCGCGCCTGCCGGGACGCAACGAGCAGATACGGGCGCAGTCCGCCCAGGTGCGGGCGGCGCAGGCCTCGCTCGCGCAGGCCCAGTGGCGGCTGGACCAGAAGAGCGTGCGCGCGCCGCACGCGGGCCTGGTGTTCGACACGATGTACCGCAGCGGTGAATGGGTGCCGGCGGGCAGCCCCGTGGTTCGGATGCTGCCGCCGGAAAACGTCAAGCTGCGCTTCTTCGTGCCCGAGACGGCGGTCGGCGCGCTGGCGCCGGGACGCGCGGTGCGGGTTCACTGCGACGGCTGTGCTGCCGACGTGCCGGCCGTGGTGAGCTTCGTGTCGGACCAGGCCGAGTACACGCCGCCGGTGATCTACAGCAATGAAACCCGGGCCAAGCTCGTGTTTCTGATCGAAGCACGCCCGCAACCGGCCGACGCTCCCAAGCTGCATCCGGGCCAGCCGGTGGAGGTCATATTGCAATGAGCGCACGCGACCTGCCCGCGGCCGGCGAGGGCCTGGCCATCGACGTGCACCGGCTCAACAAGCACTTCGGCGACAAGCACGTCGTCAAGGACGTATCGCTGCGGGTGCAGCGCGGCGAGATCTTCGGCTTTCTGGGGCCCAACGGCAGCGGCAAGACGACCTGCATCCGGATGCTGTGCGGACTGCTGACGCCGGACTCCGGCAGCGGCACCTGCCTGGGCGCCGACATCGTGAAGGAGAGCGCCCGCATCAAGCGTCAGGTCGGTTACATGACGCAGAAATTCTCCTACTGGGACGACCTGACGATCCGCGAGAACCTCGATTTTGTCGCGCGCATGTATCAGATGCCGAACCGCGTGCAGGTGGTCGATCAGGCGCTGAACAACCTCGGCCTGGCGCACCGCGCCGATCAGCTGGCCGGTACGCTGTCGGGCGGCTGGAAGCAGCGCCTCGCGCTGGCGGCCTGCCTGCTGCACGAGCCGCAGCTGCTGCTGCTGGATGAGCCCACCGCGGGCGTGGACCCGAGCGCGCGGCGCGACTTCTGGGAAGAGCTGCACGTGCTGGCGGCCAGGGGCATCTCGGTGCTGGTCAGCACGCACTACATGGACGAGGCCGAACGCTGCCACAAGCTGGCCTACATCGCCTACGGCGAGCTGCTGGCGCAGGGCACGGCGCGCGAGGTCGTCGATTCGCTGGGGCTGTCGACCTGGGCCGTGACCGGCGACAACCTGGTGGGGCTGGGCGAGCGCCTGCGCGGCGCCCCGGGCGTTGCGCAGACCGTCGCGTTCGGCACGGCGCTGCACGTGAGCGGCCTGGACCGGGAGGTGTTGAAGGCGACGCTGGCGAATCTGGCGCAGGCGCATCCGCAGCTGCACGTCGAGCAGATCGACACCCGCCTGGAGCACGCGTTCATCTACCTGATGGGACGCACGTCCGACCGCGAGGGCGCGCCGGCGCAGGCGCGCGCATCCCGATGAGCGAGCGATTCTCGGCGGCCCGCTGGTGGGCCATAGTGCGCAAGGAATTCCTGCAGCTGCGGCGCGACCGGGTCACGTTCGCGATGATCGTCGGGATACCGATCATCCAGATGACGCTGTTCGGGTTTGCGATCAACACCGATCCGAGGCATCTGCCGACCGCGGTGATCGCCGCTGACCAGAGCGAGTTCACTCGCAGCTTCATCGCCGCGATGCGCAACTCCGACTACTTCGACATCGTGGCGATGCTGCCCGACCAGCAGGCCGGCCGGCGCGCGCTGATGCAGGGCAAGGTGCTGTTCGTGCTCGACATTCCGGTCGGCTTCACGCGCGACCTGGTCAAGGGCGCACACCCGTCGCTGCTGGTCGAGGCCGATGCGACCGATTCGACCGCGGTCGGCACCGCGCTGGGCGCGCTGCCGTCGATCGCGCAGTCCGCGCTGGGCAAGGACCGGGTCGGGCCGCTGTCGCAGCTGACGGCGCAGCCGGATGCGTTCGACGTCCAGGTGCACCGCCTCTACAACCCGGAGGCGATCACGCAGTACAACGTGGTGCCGGGGCTGATGGGCGTGATCCTGACGATGACGATGGTGATCATGACCGGGCTGGCGATCACGCGCGAGCGCGAGCGCGGAACCATGGAGAATCTGCTGGCCACGCCGGTGCTGCCGCTCGAGGTAACCACTGGCAAGATCATGCCGTACGTGGCGATCGGCCTGCTGCAGATCACGATCATCCTGGTGGCAGCCCGCTTCGTGTTCGGCGTGCCGATCACCGGCAGCCTGGTGCTGTTGTATTTCGGGGCGCTGCTGTTCATCGCCGCTACTCTCGCGGTGGGCATCATGCTGTCGTCGCTCGCGCAGAACCAGCTCCAGGGGGTGCAGCTCGCCTTCTTCTATTTCCTGCCCAACATCCTGTTATCGGGCTTCATGTTCCCGTTCGCCGGCATGCCGAAGTGGGCGCAGGCGATCGGCAACGTGCTGCCGCTCACTTACTTCAACCGGCTGGTGCGCGGCATCCTGCTCAAGGGCGCGGGCTGGACCGACATCTGGCCGCACGTGTGGCCGATGCTGGTCTTCCAGGTCATCGTGATGGCCATCGCCGTGCGCTTTTACCGGCGCACGCTCGACTGAGGAGGCCGACCCGATGCGAGGTGCAAGGCTCGCGGTTTCCCGGTACGCGCGCGCGACCGTCGCGCTGAGCGCCGCAACGCTGTGCGCCTGCGCGGCCGGTCCCGACTTCCGCCCGCCCGAGCCGATCGCGGTGGCGAGCTACACGCCGGCGCCGCAACCCGCGCTCGCCGAGGAAGCGCCCGGGCCGGGCGGCGCCGGCCAGCGCTTCGTGCCGGCCGAGACGATCGGCGGCGGCTGGTGGCGCGCCTTCGGCTCGCCGACCCTGGACCGGCTGGTGCAGCAGGCGCTCGACAACAGCCCGACGCTCGCGCAGGCGCGCATGCGGCTGGAGCAGGCACGGCAGGACTATCTGGCCCAGGCGGGCGCAACCGAATGGCCGCAAGTGGACGCGAACCTGAATGCGACGCGCCAGAAAACCGATCCGGCCGCATTCGGCATCGGCGGTCTGACCGGCAGCCGCAGCTTCCCGCCGTTCACGCTGTACAGCGCCAAGGTCAACGTGTCGTACACGCTGGATTTTTTCGGCGCCAACCGGCGGGCCCTGGAGGCGCTGGCGGCCCAGGTGGACTACCAGCAGTACGAGCTGGACGCGGCGCGCCTTTCGCTGGCGGGCAACGTGGTGACGACCGCGGTGCGGCGCGCATCGCTGGCCAAGCAGCTCGCGTTGACCGGGGACCTGCTGGCCGACGAAGGCCGCCAGCTCGACATCACCGAGCAGCGCTTTCAGGCCGGCGGCGTATCGCGTCTGGACCTGCTGAGCCAGCGCTCGCAGGTCGAACAGACCCGCGCTAGCCTGGCGCCGCTGCGCACGCAGCTGGCGCAGGCCGACCATCAGCTGGCCGTCTATCTGGGGCGCCCGCCCGCGCACCTGGGGCCCGGCGCCGGCGACGATCCCGGCGCGCTCGATCTGGACGCATTCGTGCTGCCGGCCGAAGTGCCTTTGACGCTGCCCTCGACGCTGGCGCAGCAGCGCCCCGACATCCGCGCCTCCGAGGCGCTGCTGCATCAGGCCAGTGCCAACGTCGGCGTCGCGACCGCCCACCTGTATCCGCAGTTCACTCTGTCGGCCGGCACCGGCCCGGAGGGCGTCAGCATCAATGACCTGATGAACGTCTGGTCAGTCGGCGCCGGCCTGACGCAGCCGCTGTTTCATGGCGGCCAGCTGCAGGCGCAAAAGCGCTCGGCGCAGGCCGCGTACGAAGCGGCTCTGGCCGCCTATCAGCAGACGGTGCTGCAGGGGCTGCAGCAGGTGGCCGACGCGCTGCGCGCGCTGCAGCAGGACGCGATCGAGCTGCAGTCGCGCGACCGGGCGCAGCGCGACGCGCACGCGAGCGCCGAGATCGCCAGCCAGCGTTACGCCGCCGGAGGACTGAGCCAGCTGGCGCTGCTCGACACGCAGCGGCAGGAGCTGCAAACGACGCTGGACCGCACCAAGGTGCAGGCCCAGCGGCTGGCGGATACGGCGGCGCTGTACCAGGCGCTGGGCGCGCGCCCCTGATCAGGCTCGGCCGGCCGCGCGCGCCTGCTGATCTGCATGGTAGGAGCTGCGCACCAGCGGAGCGCAGGCGGCGCTCGCAAATCCCATCGCGCGCGCCTCGCGTTCGAACATCGTGAAGGTCGCCGGGGGCGCGTAGCGCTGCACGCGCAGATGGCTCGCGCTGGGAGCCAGGTACTGGCCGATCGTCAGCATCTGCACGCCCGCCTCGCGCAGGTCGCGCATCACCTGCAGGATCTCGTCATCGGTCTCGCCCAGTCCGACCATCAAGCCGCTCTTGGTCGGCACCGCCGGCACCCGCTCGCGGAACTCGCGCAGCAGCTGCAGCGAATGCGCGTAGTCGGCGCCCGGCCGCGCACTGCGATACAGGCGCGGCACGGTTTCCAGGTTGTGGTTCATCACGTCCGGGGGCGTCGCCTGCAGGATCGGCAGGGCCCGGTCCAGGCGCCCGCGGAAGTCCGGCACCAGCACCTCGATCCGGGTCGCGGGCGAGGCCTGGCGGACGGCCCGGATGCAATCGGCGAAGTGCCCCGCGCCGCCGTCGCGCAGGTCGTCGCGGTCCACCGACGTGATCACGACGTACTGCAACGCCAGCCGCGCCACCGATTGGGCCAGGTGCGCGGGCTCGTCCGCATCGAGCGGGTCCGGACGGCCGAATCCGACGTCGCAGAACGGGCAGCGCCGGGTACAGCGGTCGCCCATGATCATGAAGGTCGCGGTGCCATGGCCGAAGCACTCGCCGATGTTCGGGCAGCTGGCCTCTTCGCACACGGTGTGCAGGTGCTGCTCGCGCAGCAGCGCCTTGATCTCGTAGAAGCGCGTGCTGGCGGAGCCCGCACGCACGCGGATCCAGTCCGGCTTCGGCAGCGGCGGCGCGCCGGCCTCGGGGCGGATCGGAATCAGCCGGGTCTTGCCGGCGCCCTTGATTTTTCCGGCGGGCTTGATCGATTGCGCAGTTTCGCTCACGGGGTCAGGTGGGCCGCCAGCCGATCGGACAGTCGGCCGGCCGCCTCGTTCCAGGGAAGATCCACGCCCAGTGTAGCCAAGTCGACCGTCGCCAGGTCCGGGTAGCCGCAGGGGTCGATGCCGGCAAAGGGCTCAAGGTCCATCAGGCAGTTCAGCGCCACGCCGTGGTAGCTGCAGCCGTTGCGGATCCGCACGCCCAGGGCGGCGATCTTGGCGAGCCCCTCGAACGGTCCTGATCGTGCGCCGCCCGCGTACGGCACGTAAATGCCGGGGGCCCCGCGCACGCGCCGCCCGACCACGCCGAACGGCTCTAACGTCTGGATCACCGCCTGCTCGATCCGGAACACGAGCTCGCGCACCGTGATCCCCAGCCGGCGCAGGTCGATCAGCGTGTAAACGATGGCCTGGCCCGGCCCGTGATAGGTGACCTGGCCGCCGCGATCCGTGGCCACGACCGGAGTTTGCCCGGGAGCGATCAGGTGCTCGCGGCGGCCAGCCTGGCCCAGCGTATAGACGGGCTCGTGCTCGACCAGCCAGAGCTCATCGGCGGTTTCGGCGCCGCGTTGCAGCGTGAACTCGCGCATCGCGTGCCAGGTTTGAACATACGGCACGCGGCCCAGCAGACGTCGGATCGGTTCGGCCTGGATCATCGGGGAAGACGCGGCGCCCGCGCGCCGGTGCGAGAGTGAATCTTATTGGAGACTGCCGATTGCGGTAGCGCGAGCCCGCTCGCTCCCGGCTATCTTCGCCCGATGAAGTCCGACGATCGGCGACGCCTGCTGCTGTGGTCGGCAGCGGCCGCGGTGGCCGCGACCGGGGCGCCCTGGCGTGCCGCACAGGCCGTGCAGAGCGCCGGCAGCGGCCTGCTGAAGTGGCCGCGGCAGCTCTGGATCACCCGGCCCGAAGCGCAGGAATCGGTGCGCGTCACCTACTGGGCCGACGGGGCGTTGCAGCCGGACGGCTACCGGTCCATCAATCGGATCTATCGCGACCTGCACGCCGGCCTGGAGCGGCCGATCGCGCTGCCTCTGCTGGATCTGAACTGGTTGATGGGGTGCATGGTCGCGCAGGGTGGGTCGCCGCGTCCGATGGTGCTGCTGTCCGGCTTTCGGACCGCGCAGACCAATCGGCGGGTCGGCGGCGTCGAGCCGAGCGTTCACTTCGACGGCCAGGCAGACGACTATATCTACGCCGGTCTGTCGTTCCAGGACAACCTGCGGCTGGCGCGCCGCTTCCAGATAGGCGGCCTGGGCATTTATCCCGATCGCGGCTCGCTGCACAAGGACCTGGGCCGGCCGCGCACCTGGGTCGAATACGGGCGCACCGGGTCGGGCCGCCTGCTCGATCACGCCCGCCATTGACGAGGAGCGCCCCACCGATGCGACTGACGCGCCTGACATTCTTCATGCTCTTGATGGCGGTGGCCGCCAGCGTGCTGCAGTCATTTCCCAGCGCGCCTTCGGATCGAGCGGCCGTCGTCTGCAGGCCCGTGCTGTTTCTGACCACGGTCGCGGCCGAAGTGTCCTCGTCGATCAACGATTCCGGCCGCATCGGCCCGCTCCGGCAGCCTTGGCACGACAACGCCCATCGGGCCTGCCTGCGGATCGCCGAGCGCGTCTTCATCGCTGCCGCCGAATCCTGAAAGACCGGTTGGTTCGACCGCCGACGTCACCCGTGGTCGATTCGGACCCGTCGCTGCCGGCGCTCGATCAGATCGGATACGAAGCGGCCGACCTGGAAGCGATCCGCCATGCGATCCACGCGCCCGACGGCCTGGTGCTGGTCGTCGGCCCAGCCGGCTGCGGCCGCAGCACGGCGTTGTACGCGATGCTGGGCGAGCTTGACCCGCTGCAGCGGACCATCTGGACCATCGAGTCGACCTTCCTGCGGCCGGTTCCCCGATGGCGGCAGGTGCAGGTTGCGCCGCCTCGCAACCAGCGCGGCGAGCGACGCTATGAACGGTCGTTCTGCCAGACCCTGCGCTGTGCAGGCGGTGCGATCCTGGTGGAGAACATCGCAACCGCGAAAATGGCGCAGCTTGCGATACAGGCTGCCCAGGCCACCCATCTCGTGCTGTCGACGATGTCTCTGGGCCGGGCCGCCAGCGTCATCGCAGAACTGCGGCGCTTGCGGGTGACTGCCTCCCAGGCGATCGATGGACTGTCGCTGGTGATCGGGCAGCGGCTGATCGGCCGCCTGTGCCCGGCCTGCTCGATCGCGGACGATCGCGAGGCGGTGCGACGCGCGCTGGCCGCTGCCATGAACACCTGGCTCGCCGGCCGCGCAGTGCATCCCCGCCGAGCCGCATCGTCCGGTTGCGAGGTCTGCCGGCACGGCGGCTACCAGGGCAGCGTGCTCGCCTACGAGCTGATCGAAATCGACAGCCGGGCGCGCAGCGTGATGGCCTCGAGCATCGATCCGGTCGAGCTGGAGCGGGCGCTGCTGGCCGACGGCCGCTCGATCTGGGACCGCGGACTGAAGCAGGTGGCCGACGGATTGACCTCGCTCGACGCCCTGCAGGCGGCGGTCAGACAATCGCGCTAGGCGCGCTGGATGAGGGATTCACCCGCTATATGGGGCCGGAACGAACCCCCCGACACGCGGCAGGCTAGCCCGCCGAGCCCTATCCGGCTTACGATCCGCAAAGGCCGTACCAAGTGTCTGGAAGGGCGCCGGATGCGCTTGTTTGACCTGTTGATCCACGTGGCCGAAGAACGTGACTTCGCGGTCAGCGACATTCATATCGACTGCGGCGTGCCGCCGGCGCTGCGGCTGCCGGACGGGCTGCGCAGCGTGCGCGGGTACGAAACCGGCGTAAAGTCCTCCGACATCGAGGACCTTCTGCGCGACCTGGGCCTGGATGCTCAGGATATCTTGGCGCGGGTTGCGGCCGGCGGCGGACAGACGCGGCTGTCGGTCACCTCGATCCAGGGTGTCGCGTTCCGGCTTGCGATCACCCGCTTCGGCGGGCTGACCGCCAGCGGTCGCGGGGGCCTGTTCAGCCTGGCATTGCGCCGCCTGCGGCCCACCGCCCCCAGCTTTGCCGAGCTGGGCCTGCCCGAGGAGCTCGGTGAGCTCACCGTGCTGAAACGGGGGCTGGTCCTGATCACGGGGGAAACCGGGGCCGGCAAATCGACGACCCTGGCGGCGCTGATCGAGCACTTGAACAGCCACTCCAACCTGCGCATCGTCACGATCGAGGAGCCGGTCGAGTACCGCTTCGAATCGCGCCGCTCCCTGATCCAGCAGCGCGAAGTCGGGTTCGACGTGCCGAGCTTCGAGCTGGCGGTCGAGCACACGCTGCAGCAGGACCCGGATGTGATCGTGATCGGCGAGATCCGCAACCTGGCCACGCTGCAGGCCGCGTTTCGTGCCGCCAGCTCGGGCCACCTGGTCTACGCCACGCTGCACACCAGCTCGGCCGCCAAGACGCTGCAACGGATCCAGGACCTGTATCCGATCGAATTCCGGCACCAGGCGCTCAGCGATACGGCGGCCTTCCTGGCGGCCGTGATCAGCCAGACGCTGCTGCCCAGTCACGACGGCAAACGGCGTCACCTGGCGCACGAGATCATGAGCGTCACGCCGAAGCTGCGCGCCATGATCCGCGACGGCAAGTGGTTGCAGATTCGCGGCGAAATCGACCGGCGCGCGCCGCTGTCGCATCTGCTGAACCATTCGCTGGCCGCTCTGGTGGCCGCCGGCCAGGTCGATCAGGACGTCGCCCGCGCCTCCTCCGAGGACCCGGCTGACCTGGAATCGCGCATCGCCGACCTGACCACCGCCGACGAGCGGCACTGAACCCGCCTCAATAGGTCTTGTACGGCAGGAACTTGCCGGACATCGAGATGGCGACGCGGTCTCCGGCGGGGTCGGCCTCGCGCCGCAGATCCATCTTGAAGTCGATGGCGCTCATGATGCCGTCGCCGAACTCTTCGTGGATCAGTTCCTTGAACGTGGTGCCGTACACGTTCACGATCTCGTAGAAGCGGTAAATCAACGGATCGACCGGCACGGCGGTGGGCAGACTCCCCTTGCTGGGAACGATCGTCAGCCATCGCTTCTCTTCGGCACTGAGCCCGAAGATCTCCGCGACGATGTCGGCCTGTTTGGAGTTCAACGTCATCTGGCCCAGGCAGGCCGCGGTGACCCACTCCTTGCTCAAACCCACCCTGCGCGCCACATCGGACCACTTCAGGGCCTTGCTGACCTTGGTCGCAATGATCTTCTCGGTGACCTCCAGACGGTTCGTCACGTGTCCTCCCTCGCCCGTGTGTCAAGGAACGATGTCCTCGTACGGTCCCATTTTTTCATGGGCCGCGTCGGTCGCCTCGAGAAATTGCATACCCCGTTTGAGCGTGTCGTACTCCGAGGCCGCGTTTCGTCTGAAATGGTGGGCGAAGAAACTTGTCCCGATTCAGGCTGCCAAAATCTCAGTCGATTACGGCATGCCCCGCTTCGGTGCAGCGGCCATCCGGTTGTCGAATTTGGTGGCGCCCGTTCGACTAAGGATGAAGGCGAAGACGGGAGCCGAAAATGCAAGTTGCCGTGGGCACGGTAGGGTTGCTGCGCGAATTCGTGCAGAAGCTCGGCCCTTATGTGATGCTGGAAATACTGCTGCCCGGCGGCACGCTGGTCGCACTGCTGCTGTTCCTGTATCGGCGCCGCAAAGCGGCCGGCGTCACCCTGCACTGGGGGCGCTAACGCGGCGATCCCGGGTGGATCAGAGGACCACGCGCACCATCGGGTGCCGCGTCAGCTCCAGGTAGAGCGCGTCGAGCTGGCCGCGGGAGCGCGCCACGATGGTCGCACTGATCGAAAGATATTTGCCGGCGCGCGATTCTCGAACCTGGATCGAAGTGACGTCGAAATCCGGCGCGTGCGTGCGCAGCACCTGGGCGATGGCCGCCTCGAAGCCCGCCTGGTTCAGGCCGACGATCTTGATCGGAAAGTCGGTCGGATACTTGATCAGACTTTCCGGTTCGGCCATTGGCTCACCCGGCGGCATGGTGCCGCGCCCTGCCGATGCTACAGCGCATCGATGGCAGCGTCGTATCCGCGCCGCATCTGGCGGTAAATCGGGCCCGGGCGGCCGCTGCCGACCGGCCGGCCATCGAGCTCGACGATCGGCAGCACCTCGCGCGTGGCCGCGCTCAGCATCAGCTCATCGGCACTGCGCACCTCGTCCATCGAGATCGATCGGACCTCGAACGGGATCAGGGCCCGCTCGCACAGCTCCTGGATGAAGCCGTAGCGGATGCCCTCCAGGATCAGGTTGTCGCGCGGGGGCGCCAGCACGCCGCTGTCCTTGACCACCCAGACATTGCTGGCAGAGCCCTCGGTCAGGCGTCCGTCGCGGTGCTGGATCACCTCGTCCAGGCCCCGATCGGCCGCCTGCTGCCTGGCCAGCACGGCGCCCAGCAGCGATGTCGACTTGATGTCGCACCGCAGCCAGCGCAGGTCTGGCACCGAGACGGCGCGCAGCCCACGTTCCCGCTGGTCGGCGCCAGGCCGGTTCAGCGGTGAGGCCATCGCGAAGACGGTGGGCATGACGTTGGCGGGAAATGCGAAATCGCGCTTGGCCACGCCGCGCGTGACCTGCAGGTAAACGGTCAGATCCTGCGGCGCCGCCGATTCGATCAGGCGCTCGATGATGGTGCGCCACTGGTCGCGTCGGAACGGATGGTCGATCCGTACCGCCGCCAGGCTGCGCTGCAGCCGATCCAGATGCTGCTCCAGCCGGAACGGGCGCTTGCGGTAGGCCGGCACCACTTCGTAGACGCCGTCACCGAAGATGAAACCGCGGTCCAGAACGGGGATGCGGGCGCTGGCCAGCGGCAGATAGTCCCCATTCAGGTAGCACAGGCTGTCGTCGGGATTCATCGAACTCCCCAATGGTTCGATCCGGCCGACTCCGCCTCGGCGCCGAGCACGTGGCGAGTCACCAGTTGCTTCAGGATTGGCAGGCGCCGGTGAAAGAAATGGTCGGTGGCGGGAATCACGACCACCGGAATCTCGCAACCTGCGGCCCAGGCGAACACATCGGCCAGCGGAATCGTCTCGTCCTGCTCGCCGTGGATCACCAGCGTGCCGGCAGCGGCCGCCGGCATCGCCCACTTGCCGGCTGCCGCCCCGATCAGCACCAGGTGCCGGGGTGCGGTGCCGCGGCCTTGCAGGGTAGCGGCCGCCTGCGCGACCACGAAGCTGCCAAACGAGAATCCGGCCAGCGCGAGCGGCAGCGGCGCGTCCGACTTGACGCCCGCCAGATCGGGGATCGTCTCGATCAGGTGCATCAGATCGTCGAGCTCACCGCGGCCCTCGTCGTGCTGCCCCTCGGTGGCGCCGACCCCGCGAAAATTGGATCGTACGGCCAGCCAGCCCAGAGCGCAGAAAGCCCGTGCCAGGGTCGAGACGACCTTGTTGTCCAGGCTGCCGCCGAATAGCGGGTGCGGATGCGCGATGTGCGCAATACCGGCCGGCGCCGCCGCCTGCGGCCAGTCCAGTGCCACCTCGATCCGGCCGACCGGGCCGGGCACCAGGCGCAGCTCCGTACGCACGGTCACGGCAGCCGGAGCCGCTCGACGATCTGTCCGTTGACCAGGTGCGAATCGATGATCTCGTCGATGTCTTTTTCGTCGACGTACGTGTACCAGATTGCTTCCGGATACACGACCAGGCAGGGGCCCAGATCGCATCGATCCAGGCAACCGGCGCGATTGACGCGCACTCCGCCGGGGCCGGCCCGGCGCAAGGCCTTGATCTTGTCCTTGGCATAGGCCTGCATGGCGGCCGCGCCGCCGTTGCCGCAGCAGACCTGGCCCGGGTCGCGCTGGTTGACGCAGAAGAAGAGGTGATGTTTGAAGTAGCTCATTGGAAAGTCGCGGTCCCGCTCAGGTGCGCCGCGCCGGTGTCCGTCGCCGCGGCAGGCCGTCGTACGCCTGCCACACCAGCATCGCATAGGGCCAGGCCATCGACAGCCATGCCGCCACGGCACTGACATGTCGCAGTTTGCCAGGGTCCCACTGCTCGATCCATAAGGTGTGATACGGATTAGCCGGCACGAGATTTACGACGGCGATCAGCGTGCACAGGCAGATCAAGGATACTCGCGATAGCAGCACCGCCCGACCGTTATGGGCCGCCACGATCAGGCAGGCGCCCCCCAGCGCCAGTCCGCTTAACGCACCCGGCGTAACCCACACGAACGCATAGGGGCCGCCGAATTCCAGCCCGTAGGCAAGCGCCTTGGAGCCGAGCGCCGCAATGCACAAGGCGGCCAGCAGCGGGTGGTGTGGCGCGCTCGGGCGCAGTGTCGAAACCAGGGCCAGGCCGGCCGCGAGCAGTCCGCAGAACGTGACGACACCTTCGGCCAGCATGAATTCGACCGGACCGAATCCGGCCCATGCGGCGATGACGGGCTGCGCACCGGACAACGCGGGCATGGCCGTCGGCAGAGATTCCAGGCCGGCCCGGCCGTTGCCGAACAGCATGGGGCCCGGATCGATTTGCGCAATCGGCCACAGGGCCAGCAATACCAGGGCCGGGGCCGCATCGCGCCGGAACCAGCGGGATCCAACGTGCCCGGGCGCACCGCGGTCCAGCAGCGCGTGAACGAACGGCGCTGCCACGCCCGCCCCCAGCAACGTGCCCAGCCCGTTGGTCAGCAGGTCAACGCTGGAAGCCACGCGCGACGGCAGGTATGTCTGCAATGCCTCCATGCCGGCCGACAGCGCGATCCCCAGGGCCGTCATGGCGGCGGCCGCCCTGAAGCCGCGCCAGCGCGGGTACAACGCCAGCATGCCCAGGCTGCCCAAGGGCATGTAGGCGAGCACGTTGACGACGACGTCGAACAGCGTGAGGTGGCGCGGCCAGGGGGCGACCAGGTAAGCCAACGCGCCGACCCCGGTGTCGCGCCACCCGGTCCACGGCGTGAGGCTTCCGTACACGATGAGCCCGGCGCAAGCGGCCAGGGCCCAGCGGGCCAGGCGCGAAGGCTGCGCTGACGGGGCCGATGCGCCTGACGAGCTCAACTCGGGATCGAGCTTCATCGTGCCGATTGTCGGATCGATGCCGACCGGGCCGCAAGCGCTTCGGTGGTACAGTCGCCGCGCGTTCGCGCTGATCAGGGTCAGATTGCCTCCGGGCCGATGTCCGCTTCGAAACCGCAAAGTCGCGCCGCCGCCGCGCCCCCGCCCGGCGAGCGGGTCGGCGCACCTGCATTCGACACGCCGCTGTCGCTCGAAGCGATCGAGCGGGCCCTGGGCCTGGCCGACGTGCGGGTCGAAGTGGTCGACCAGACCGGATCGACCAACGACGATCTGCTCGAGGTCGCGCGCCTGTCGGCGCCGGCACGGCCGACCGTGCGAGCAGCGCTGCACCAGTTCGCCGGCCGCGGACGCCATGGCCGGCGCTGGCACGACGCGCGGGGTCGTGCGCTGCTGTTTTCGGTGATGACGGCCTGGCTGCGCGATCCGGCCGCCGCCTCGGCCGTGACCGTGGCGTGCGGCATTTCGGTGGCCGAGCTGCTGCGCCAGCGGGGCATCGAGGCCCGGCTCAAATGGCCCAACGATCTGCTGCTGTCGGGGCGCAAGCTCGGCGGGATCCTGACCGAACTGGCGATCGACCCGCACGGCCGCTCCAGCCTGGTGGTGGGTCTGGGCGTGAACCTGTGCCTGGATCCGGAAACCCGCGTGTCGATCGATCAGCCGGCCGCCGCGCTGGACGAACGCGTCGTGGAGGCGCGCCTGGTGTCCGAACGGGAGAGCTGGATCGGGCTGCTGGCGCGCGCGGTGCTGGACGCGATCGAGCGTTTCGAGCGCGAGGGGTTTGCGCCGTTTCGGGCGCGCTTCGAGGATCTGTTCTCCTATGCCGGCCGGCCGGTGGTCCTGATGCAGGCGGGATTGCCCACGTTGACCGGCGTGGCGGCCGGCATCGACGCGGAGGGGCGCCTGCTGCTTTCCACCGACAACGGCGTGCAGGCGATCTCCAGCGGAGAGCTGTCGCTGCGCCCAGCCGACGCATGAGGTGGCTGCTGCTCGACGCGGGCAACACCGCGCTGAAATGGGCATTGACCGGAACGCATGAGCCTTCCGCGCTGGCGCGCGGCATCCTGGAGCTGGGCGCGGGGCGGGGCGAGGCGCTGGCGGACGCCTTGCGGCAGTCGCTGCGCGAATCCCCTGGCGGGCGCGGCGCGCAGGCGTTCGCCTGCAGCGTGGCCTCCCACGCAGTGACGCACGAGATCGCGGCCGCGGTTGCTGCGTTGACGCACGACGAGGTCCGATGGATGTCTTCGCAAGCCCGATTCGAGTTGCACGGCGTCGAGCTGGTCAACGGCTATCGCGATCCGGCCCAGCTGGGTGCGGACCGCTGGCACGCGTTGATCGCGGCGCGGCTGTCGTTCCCGGATCAGCCCCTGGTCGTGGTGTGCGCCGGAACCGCGACCACGGTGGATTCGGTCGACGCGGCGGGGCGCTTCCTCGGCGGCGTGATCGCGCCGGGCACGTCGCTGATGACTGACAGCCTGGCGCGTGGCACGGCGAGGCTGCCGCGCAGCACAGGACGGCCGGTCACGATGCCCGACAACACGGACGACGCGATCGCCACCGGCGTGGCCGATGCGCTGGCCGGCCTGGTCGAACGGCGCGTGCGCGCGCTGGAGCGCGCCATGGCGCCGCCTCGATTGCTGGTGGCGGGCGGCGGAGCCGGCGAGCTGGCCGCGCGGCTGACGTTGGCAGGCGAGGTCAGCGGCATCACAATCGAGGAACACCTGGTCCTTCGCGGGTTGTGGTTTCGCGCGCTGGCCGCCGGCGAGGCCGGCGCGGAACGGGTCGATCCGAAATGAGAGCGCTGTTTCTGACGCTGTTGGCGTTGAACCTGGCACTGTTCGCGTTGCTGCACGGCTGGTTCGGCACCGTGCCGGTCAGCGGACGCGAACCGGCCCGTCTGGATCAGCAGATCGCGGCCGAGCGCATTCGCGTGTTGACCGATCGCGAAGTGCAGCAGCTCGAGCGCCGCGCCGGCGAGCCGGCCGGCTCGGCCGCGACGACCCCGACACTTGCGCTGGATGGTGCGGGCTCGTGCGTGCAGATCGGCGACTTCGTCGGCGACGGCCAGCTTGCCCGGCTGCGCGAAAAGCTGGCCGAGCTGAAGCTCACGGACCGCGCGGCCGAGCAGAACAAGGAGTTGCCGGGCTGGTACCTGGTGTACCTGCCGCCGCCCGCCAAGTCGCTCGCCGAGGCCGAACAACGCGCCGATCAGCTGCGGGCCCAGGGCGTGCGCGAGCTGCTGGTGCTGAAGGAGGAAGGCGAGCGCTACGCGATCAGTCTGGGCTCTTTTCGCGACCGCGATCTGGCGGCCAGGCAAGTGGCCCAGCTCGAGCGGCGCGGCGTCAGGGGTGCGCGCGTGGGCGACAAGCCGACCACGGTACGGGGCACGCGGGTGCTGATCCGCGGCGCCGATGCGCCGGCGCTGCAGCAGCTGGAAGCGTTGCAGAAGGAGTTTCCGCAGCAGAAAGTGCAGCCGTGCGCAGCCGAGCCGCAGTCTTGAGCGGCCCGGCCCCGGCCGCCTAATCGGCCGGCAGCAGTTCTACGATCCTGGCCGAGAGCGCGGCCAGCTGCCGGCGGCAGTGCGCCAGGCGGGCGGCACTGGGCTCGCGCTGGCGCTGCGCCCAGATCGGCTGCGGAAAGTGCGCGTCGTCGGCGAAGCGCGCAATCACGTGCCAGTGCAGATGCGGCGTCTGGTTGCCCAGGCTGGCCAGGTTGATCTTGTCCGGCGCCATGGTCTGGCGCAGCGCCGTCTCGGCCGCATGTACCGCGGCCAGCAGCCGGGCGCGGTCGGATGCGGGCAGGTCGCTCATCTCGGGCACGTGCGCGTTCCAGATCACGCGCACGAAGGCCGGATAGTCGGGATCCTGGACCCGCACCACGCGCAGCTGCGCGGTGCGCGCCACCAGGGCGCCGCCATCTTCGCGGCACAGCGCACAGTCGGACGGTGCCATCATCAGACCAGCACGCGCTCGATGCCGCCCGCGTTGGCGCGGGTCACGAAATCGGGCATCCAGTTTTCGCCGAGCAGGTGGCGCGCCAGCTCGACCACCAGGTAGTCGGCCTGCACCGCTGAGCTGTCCTGGAAGCGGCTCAAGCCCTGCAGGCACGACGGGCAGGAGGTCAGCACGCGCACCGCGCCGTCGAAGCCGCCTTCGCGCAGCCGCCCGGCCTGTGCGTCCAGCTCGGCCTGCTTGCGCATCCGCACCTGGGTGGCGATGTCGGGGCGTGTGACGGCCAGGGTGCCGGCCTCGCCGCAGCAGCGGTCGGTGCGGTCCACACGGTGGCCATCGGCCGTGCCGAGCAGGCCGTTGACCGTCTGCATCACATTGTGCTTCATCGGACTGTGGCAGGGGTCGTGGTACAGGTAGCGCACCCCGGCCACGCCGTCGGCGCGCACGCCCTTTTCGAGCAGAAACTCGTGGATGTCCACGATCCGGCAGCCCGGGAAGATTTCCTCGAAACGGTAGCCCTGGAGCTGGTCGTAGCAGGTGCCGCAGCTGACGATCACGGTGCGGATGTCCAGGTAGTTCAGCGTATTGGCGACCCGGTGGAACAGCACCCGGTTGTCGGTCGTGATCTTCTCGGCGCGCGCTGCCTGTCCGGCGCCGCGCTGCGGGTAGCCGCAGCACAGGTATCCGGGCGGCAGCACGGTCTGGACGCCCACGTGCCAGAGCATCGCCTGGGTTGCGAGCCCGACCTGCGAAAACAGCCGTTCCGATCCGCACCCCGGGAAATAGAACACCGCCTCGCTGTCGACTGCGCTCGCGGCCGGGTCACGGATGATCGGCACGAACCGGGCATCCTCGATGTCCAGCAGTGCGCGCGCGGTGCGCTTGGGCAGCCCGCCCGGCAGCTTGCGGTTGACGAAGTGGATCACCTGCTGCCGCAGTGCGGGCTGACCGGTGCTGGCGGGAGGCTGGCGGCGCTGCGCCGCGGCCGGCAGCGCGAGCAGGCGGTGCGCGATCCGCTGCAGCCGGTAGCCCCAGTCGACCACCAGCTTGCGCGCGAGCTTGACCCGCTCCGGGCGGGTGGCGTTCAGCAGCAGCATGGCGGCCGCCGTCCCCGGGTCAAAGCGCCTGCGGCCGATCCGGCGCAGCAGGTCGCGCATCGCCATCGACACCTCACCGAAGTCGATGTCGACCGGGCAGGGGGCGGCACACTTGTGGCACAGCGTACAGTGATCGGCCACATCGGAAAAATCGTCCCAGTGCTGCAGCGACACGCCGCGGCGCGTCTGCTCTTCGTACAGGAACGCCTCGATCAGCAGCGAAGTGGCCAGGATCTTGTCGCGCGGCGAATACAGCAGGTTGGCCCTGGGCTCGTGCGTCGCGCACACCGGCTTGCACTTGCCACAGCGCAGGCAGTCCTTGATCGCGTCCGACACGCTCTTGATGTCGCTTTGCTGCATGATCAGGGATTCGTGCCCGAGCAGGTTGAAGCTGGGCGTGTACGCGCGCGACAGGTCGGCGCCGGGCCCGAGCTTGCCGCGGTTGAAGCGCTCCTGCGGGTCGATCCGGCTCCGGTAGGCGCGGAACGCGGCCAGTTCGTCCTCGTGCAGGAACTGCAGCTTGGTGATGCCGATTCCGTGCTCGCCGGATATGACGCCGTCGAGCTCGCGTGCGATCCGCATGATCCGGTCGACCGCCTGCCCCGCCTCCTGCAGCATCTCGTAGTTGTCGGAATTCACGGGGATGTTGGTGTGCACGTTGCCGTCGCCGGCGTGCATGTGCAGCGCCACCACCACGCGCCCCTTGAGCACTTCGCCGTGCAGCCGGTCGATCGCCGCCAGCAGCGGGCCGAACGCGTTGCCCCCGAACAGGCGTTCCAGCGGCGCGCGCACCTCGGCCTTCCAGGAAATGCGGATCGAGCGGTCCTGCAGCGCCTCGAAGAGGCGCTTGCCCTCCGAAGCGCGCAGCGCGAAGGAGGGCTCACCTTCCTTCGCGGCTGTCGCCGCTTCGGAGGGCGTGCCGTCCAGCTGCCGCAGCGCCTCCTCGAGCGGCGCGTCGATCCACTGCATCAGCCCGGTCCAGCGCAGCCGCACCGCGCCGATCAGCTCGAGCGCCCGCTCGACCCGGTCCCCCAGGACCTCGGCGCGCGACAGCCGTTCGGTCTCCGGCTCGGCGCCGCTGCCGAGCGGGAACTGCGTGCCCAGCAGCTGTTCCAGGGCATCGAGCATGCGCACCTTGTTCGCGGTGGACCGCTCGATGTTGATCCGCTCGATCGCGTCCGTGTATTCGCCCAGCCGGGCCAGCGGGATGACGACGTCCTCGTTGATCTTGAACGCGTTGGTGTGACGCGCGATGGCAGCAGTCCTGGCCCGATCCAGCCAGAAGGTGCGGCGCGCCTCCGGGCTCACCGCCACGAAACCCTCGCCGCTGCGGGCGTTGGCCAGGTGCACCACCTGCGAGGCCGCGCGCGCCACGGCGTCGGCGTCGTCGCCGACGATGTCGCCCAATAGCACCATCTTGGGCAGCGTGCCCCGGCGCGACTTGGTCGCGTAGCCGACCGCTCGCAGGTAACGCTCGTCCAGGTGCTCGAATCCGGCCAGTTGCGCCCCGCCCGGCTGCTGCTCCAGGTAGTTCTTGATCTCGACGATGCAGGGGATGGCGGCGCGTGCCTGGCCGAAGAATTCCAGGCAGAAGGTGCGCGCATGGCCCGGCATCCGGTGCGCGATCCAGCGGGCGCAGGTGATCAGCCCGTCGCAGCCTTCCTTCTGCACGCCCGGCAGCCCGCCCAGGAACTTGTCGGTGACGTCCTTGCCCAGCCCGATCCGGCGAAAGGCCGCGCCCGGGATCTCGAGGCTGGCGCGCCGCAGCTCGCGCGCGCGGGCCGCCGGCTCGCGGCCGTCCTTCCACACGAGCTCGAAGCGGGCCGTTTTCACCTCGTGGATGCGGCCCAGGTTGTGTTGCAGGCGCGACACCTCGAGCCAGTTGCCGTCGGGGTCGACCATCCGCCACCAGGCCAGGTTGTCGACTGCGGTACCCCACAGCACGGCCTTCTTGCCGCCGGCGTTCATCGCGATGTTGCCGCCGACGCAGGACGCATCGGCCGAGGTCGGATCGACCGCGAACACGCAGCCCGCGCGCTCGGCCGCCTGCGCCACACGCCGCGTCACGACGCCGGCCTCGGTGAGTATCGTCGGCACGGGCGCGTCCAGGCCCGGCAGCTCGACCGGCTCCAGGCTGCCGCAGCGCTCGAGCTTCTCGGTGTTGATCACGGCCGACAGGGGGGTCAGCGGGACCACGCCGCCGGTGTAGCCGGTGCCGCCGCCGCGCGGCACGATGGTCAGGTCGACCTGGGCGCAGGCGCGCACCAGGCCCGGAATTTCATCCTCGGCATCCGGGCACAGCACCACGAACGGGTACTCGACGCGCCAGTCGGTGGCGTCGGTGACGTGCGACACGCGCGCATACGGATCGAAGCGGATGTTGTCCTCGCGCGTGTGGCGCCGGAACAGCCGCCGCGCCCGCTGGCGCAGCCCCTGCGCCTGGTCGAAGCCGGCGGCGAAACGCGCGACTGCGCCGCGGGCCGCCTGCAGCAGCTGCGCCACCCGCCGGTCGAGGTCGGCCTCGGGGCGCGCCCGCTGGCGCCGCTCGATCTCGTGCAGCCGGTGGTGCAGCGCCTCGATCAGCAGATTGCGGCGCTTCGGATTTTCGAGCAGGTCCTCCTGAAGGTATGGATTGCGCTCCACCACCCAGATGTCGCCGAGCACCTCGAACAGCATGCGCGCGCTGCGCCCGGTGCGCCGCTCGTGGCGCAGCGACCCGAGCACCTCCCAGGCGGCCGGCCCCAGCAGCCGGATCACGATTTCGCGATCCGACAGCGACGTGTAGTTGTACGGAATCTCGCGCAGGCGGACCGGCGGTTCGGCCTGGCCGGCGCCGAGCGTCACGCCGGGCTGCAGCGCGTCCATGGAGACGTCCGATTCAGCTCAAAGCCGCAGTGTATCCGCGGCAGCGGTGCGCACGCCTCAGAAAATCCGCGGCACCACGGCCGGTGTGTGCGCGGCGTAGTCGGAATAGGCCGATCCGAATGTCTCGCGCATCCAGCGCTCTTCCAGCCGCCACTTGCGCCACAGCGCGTACGCGGCGATCACGAGGGCAAGCGGCCCGCGCCACTGGCCCGATGCCAGCGCGGAGCCTGCAAACGCGAGCAGCAGGCCGCTGTAGATGGGATGCCGGACGTAGCGATACGGGCCGGTCGTTATCAGCTGATGATCCTGCTTCACGGTCACCGTGCCGCTCCAGTTGGTGCCGAGGAAGCGGCGCGCCCACACCGTCAGCGCCAGGCCCGGGACCGTGATCGCGGCGCCTGCCAGGCCCAGGCCCGCCGATGGCGGGACGAACTGCGCGGTCAGCCAGACCCCGGGCGGCCACGGCGCCGCCAGCAGCGCCACCGCCACCGTCAACGGCACGATGTGGCCGGCGCGCGAAGCGGGCGATTCGTGGCGTTGCGCCGGCTTGACGCCGCGCGCGCTGATCACCCAGTAGGCGACCCACGCGAGCCAGACGCACTGGAAGATCCACTGGACCGTGGCGGCGGGCACGGTTTCACCAGTCGACCAGGTGGAAATGCAGGTATGAGATGTCCTGTTCGCCGGGCCCATTGGTGTAGACGCGATAGTCCGACAGGTTCTGCTCGTTCACGATCGCCTGGATGATGGCGAAGCAGTCCATCACGTAGGGCGCGTCCTCGACGGTCAAGTCGGCGATGTCGCGGATGTCGCGCTTCGGGAAAAACACCAGGTGCAGGTGACGGCCCCGGCGCGGGTACGGCACGGCCAGGCACTTGTCGGATTCGCGCACCACCTGCGGCACCCAGCCCGGCGCGTTGACGATGCCCGCCGATGCGAACAAACCCGCGATGTCATTGGCCTTGTAACAGCGGTGCCCGCACGATGCGACATTCAGCCAGGCGCGCGGTTGCGTGTTCATGAAGGCGGGCGCTCCGATCGACAGGCCGGCCACGAACGTGAGCGTCAGGACGACCAGCAGCCGCAGGCGTCGGCTTCGGTCCGATCGGTCAGAATTGAACATAGGATGGAGTTCTGGTCGAAGGAGGCGGGTGGCGCTAGGCCGCCAGCGCCGGCTCCTGCATGGCGGCGATCTGCTCGCGCAGCTCCAGGATGCGCGCCTCCCAGTAGCGCGGCGAATCGAACCACGGGAAGGCGGCCGGGAAGGCCGGGTCGTGCCAGCGGCGCGCGATCCACGCGGAATAGTGGATCAGCCGCAGCGTGCGCAGCGCCTCGACCAGGTGCAGCTCGTGCGGATTGAATTCGGCGAAGTCCTCGTAACCGGCCAGCAGGTCCGACAGCTGCCGCTGCATCTCCTGTTGGCTGCCGGACAGCAGCATCCACAGATCCTGCACGGCCGGCCCCAGCCGGCTGTCGTCGAAATCGACGAAGTGGGGTCCCGGTTGCGCGCCCACGTCGGTCCACAGCAGGTTGCCTTCGTGGCAGTCGCCGTGCAGCCGCAGCGGCCGGAACCGGCCCGCCCGACCGAAGCAGGCGCGCGCTTCCACGATTGCGTCCCGCACGACGCCCCGGTACACGTCCACCAGCTCGGGTGGCAACCAACCGGCCTCGATCAGAAAGGTGCTGGGTTCTACGCCGAAGGTTTCGACGTCCAGCGTCGGCCGGTGGTGATACGTCGCGGTCGAGCCGACCGCGTGCAACCGCCCCAGGAAACGTCCGATGCGCTCGAGCACCGTGCGGTCCGACAGCTCCGGCGCGCGTCCGCCCCGGCGCTCGAACACGGCGAAACGAAAGCCCCCGTATCCGTGCAAGGTGCGTTCGCCGATGACCTGCGGGGCTACCGCCGGCACCTCGGCCTGCGCCAGCTCGGCCACGAATGCGTGCTCCTCCAGGATCGCGGCATCCGTCCAGCGGTCCGGACGGTAGAACTTGACGACCGCCGGCGGCACCCGGGCAGGGCCCGGTCCCTCCAGGCCGACCTGGAAGACCCGGTTCTCGTAGCTGTTCAGCGCCATCAACTGGCCGGACGTCAACAGCCCGATCGAATCGATCGCGTTCAGGATCAGATCCGGCGTCAGGCCAGCAAACGGCGGGGCAGCGGTCGGCTCGGAAGGGCTGGTCACCGCGGAAGCTTAACCGGTGGGGTGCGCCCGGTCATCACAGGCCGGACCGGGTCGTGGTAAAAGCGGGCTGCATGGACACCCAGACAGCGCGACTTGGCCTGCTGCGCGAGCTGTACGCCGGCTTCGTGCGGGCCCGTGGGATTTCACGCCATTTCCGGCGCTTCACGCTGTTCGAATCGCTGCTGCGCGATACCGCATCGCGGGAGGCGCTGCCGCCGCTGGCCGATGCGCTGCTGAAGGCCTCCGCCAGCACGCCTGAACAGGTGCTGGCGATGCTCGCCAGCCATCCGAACGGGCTGACCGAATCGCAGGCCGCCGAGATCCGGATGCGGGTCGGCCCGAACGAGGTCGGCCACGACAAACCCTTGCGCTGGTACGTGCACCTGTGGCACTGCTACCGCAACCCGTTCAACCTGCTGTTGACGGTTCTGGCGACGATCTCCTACCTGACCGAGGACGTAAGGGCCACGATCGTCATCGGCGCGATGGTGCTGCTGTCCACCCTGATCCGGTTCTTCCAGGAGACGCGCTCGAGCAAGGCCGCCGATCGGCTCAAGGAAATGGTCAGCACGACCGCGACCGTGCTGCGCCGCGACCCGGCCGAGATCGCCGCCGAGGAAGCGCGCCGCTTCTTCCAGGCCGTGTTGCGCCCCAAGCCCCCGCGGCGGCTGGAGATTCCGCTAAAGCGCCTGGTGCCGGGCGACGTGGTGGCCCTGTCGGCCGGCGACATGATCCCGGCCGACATCCGCCTGCTTTCGGCCAAGGACCTGTTCGTCAGCCAGTCGGCGATGACGGGCGAGTCGCTGCCGGTGGAGAAATTCGCCGAGCACCGGGGCGCCGCCACCGCCAACCCGCTGGAGCTGGACAACATCGCTTTCATGGGCACCAACGTGGTCAGCGGTACGGCCATCGGCGCCGTGGTGACGACCGCCAACCAGACCTATTTCGGCGCGCTCGCGCAGAAGGTCACCGCGGTGGCTCCGACCACCAACGCCTTCCAGACCGGCGTGAACAAGGTGAGCTGGCTGCTGATCCGCTTCATGATGGTGATGACGCCGATCGTGCTGCTGATCAACGGCTTCACCAAGGGCAATAACCTGCTGGCGTGGAAGGACGCGTTCCTGTTCGCGCTGTCGATCGCGGTGGGCCTGACCCCCGAGATGCTGCCGATGATCGTCACCTCGACCCTGGCCAAGGGCGCGGTGTACCTGTCGCGCAAGAAGGTGATCGTCAAGCGGCTCGATGCGATCCAGAACTTCGGCGCGATGGACGTGCTGTGCACCGACAAGACGGGGACGCTGACGCAGGACAAGATCTTTCTGTCGCGCCACTGCGGGGCCTTCGGCGAGGACTTCGACACGGTCCTGGAGTATGCCTACCTGAACAGTTACTACCAGACGGGGTTGAAGAACCTGCTCGACGTGGCCGTGCTCGAACGAGTCGATATGCAACGCGACCTGGCGGTCGCGACCGCTTATCGCAAGGTCGACGAGATCCCGTTCGACTTCAACCGCCGGCGCATGAGCGTGGTGGTGGCCGAGCAGGATCAGCATCACCTGCTGATCTGCAAGGGGGCGGTCGAGGAGATCCTGGCGGTCTGCACGCGGGTTCAGCACGACGGGGCCACCGAGCCGATCACCGAAGAAACGCTCGCCAGGATGCGCGAGCTGACGGCGGACCTGAACGAGGAAGGGCTGCGCGTGGTCGCGGTGGCGATCAAGGAGATGCCGCCGACGCGCGAAACCTACGGGCTGCGCGACGAATGCGATCTGACGCTGGTCGGGTACATCGCGTTCCTGGATCCGCCCAAGGAATCCACGGCGCCGGCACTGAAGGCGCTGGCCGACCATGGCGTGGCGGTGAAGATCCTGACCGGCGACAACCACCTGGTCACGCGCAAGATCTGCAAGGAGGTCGGCTTGCAGGTCGATCGCATCGTGCTCGGCTCCGAGATCGAGGCGATGAACGACGAGCAGCTGGCCGACGTGGCCGAGCAGCACAACGTGTTCGCGCGACTGACGCCGACCCACAAGGACCGCCTGGTGCGGGCGTTGCGCTCGCGCGCCCACATCGTCGGCTTCCTGGGCGACGGCATCAACGACGCGCCGGCCATTCGCACGGCGGACATCGGCATATCGGTCGACAGCGCGGTCGACATCGCCAAGGAGGCGGCCGACATCATCCTGCTCGAGAAGAGCCTGCTGGTGCTGGAGCAGGGGGTTCAGGAAGGGCGGCGCACCTTCGCCAACATCCTGAAGTACATCAAGATGACCGCCAGCTCGAACTTCGGCAACGTGTTCTCGGTGCTGGTGGCGAGCGCCTTCCTGCCGTTTCTGCCGATGCTGCCGCTGCAGCTGCTGGTGCAGAATCTGCTGTACGACATCTCGCAGACCGCGATCCCGTTCGACAATGTGGATCCGGAGCTGGTGCAGCAGCCGCAGCGCTGGCGCCCGGACGACATCGGCCGCTTCATGATCGTGTTCGGCCCGGTCAGCTCGGTGTTCGACATCTGCACCTTCGCCGTGATGTGGTTCGTGTTCGGGGCCACCACCGAGGCGGCCTCGCCCCTGTTCCAGGCCGGCTGGTTCCTCGAAGGCCTGGCCACGCAGACGCTGATCGTGCACATGATCCGCACCCAGAAGCTGCCGTTCATCCAGAGCCGCCCGGCGACCCCGCTGCTGGTGACCACGATCGCGATCGTCGCGTTCGGGATTGCGATCGTGGTCGGGCCCCAGGCCCACGTGTTCAAGTTCGCGCCGCTGCCGATGGCGTATTTCCCGTGGTGGGCCGGGATGGTCGCCGGCTATATCGTGCTGACGCAGGTGGTCAAGTCGTGGTATTTGAAGCGGTACGGGTGGCAGTGATCGGGGGCGGGCGCGGACGGCCGCGCGGCGTCAGCGTGGGACCGTTCGTGTCCGACAAACTTGGATGAACGCTACGAGGTGACCTGAAAGACGATGAAAGACAAACATTTTGCTCCTATCAGCCTTCTGGGCGCGCTTGCGCTCGTTTCCTTCCACAGTACACCGGCTGCACCCTCAGGGACCGCAGTCGCCCCCGCGCTGAAGGCGATCGACGCCAAAGCCATGCTCGAGCACGTCAAGGTGCTGGCATCGGACGACTTCGAGGGCCGCTCGGTTGGTGCTCGCGGCGGGGGACTCACGGTCGAATATCTGACCAGCGAATTCAAGCGCATCGGACTGCAACCGGGCAATCCCGACGGGACCTACATTCAGCGCGTACCGATGACGGGCCATCTGTCCGCGCCGCAGGCGATGGTCACGGTCGGCGGGCAGCCGTTCAACCTGAAGGTTCCGGACGAGCTGGTTGCGTGGTCGTACCGGCGCGAGGATGCGGTCCAGGTGCGCCAGTCCCAGCTCGTCTTCGTCGGCTACGGCGTGCGGGCGCCCGAGTACGACTGGGACGATTACAAGGACGTGGACCTGCACGGCAAGACGCTGCTGGTTTTGATCAACGATCCCCAGATCCCGGACCCGCAGGATCCGAGCCGGCTGGACGATCGGATGTTCAAGGGCAAGGCGATGACGTATTACGGTCGCTGGACCTACAAGTACGAGGAGGGCGCTGCACGCGGGGCCGCCGCCGTGCTGATCATCCACGAGACGGCCACGGCCGCCTACCCCTACCAGGTGGTCATCAACTCCAACAGCGGCGAGAACTTCGAGATCCACACGACGCAGCCGAACCCGCATTTTCCGCCGGTGGCGGCGTGGATCCATCGAGACCGGGTGAGCGCCCTGTTGAAGGCGGCCGGCGCGGATCTGGACACGCTGAAGCAAGCAGCGCTGCGGCGCGATTTTCGGCCCGTGCCGCTGAACGCCACGATCGATATCACCGTGGCCAAGCAGTGGCGCGACCTGGACGCTGCCAACGTGATCGGGCGCATCGAAGGCTCCGATCCGAAATTGAAAGACGAGTTCGTGATCTACAGTGCGCACTGGGACCACTTCGGCTGGAACCCGAAGCCGCCGGGAACCAAGCACGACCAGGTCTTCCACGGTGCGGCCGACAATGCCTCGGGAGTGGCCGCGCTGCTGGAGCTGGCCAAGGCCTTCAAGGCGCTGTCGCCCCCGCCGCGGCGCACCGTCCTGTTCATGGCGACCACCGCGGAGGAACGCGGCCTGCTGGGCGCGCAGTATTACGCCACCCACCCGCTGTACCCGTTGCGCAAAACGCTGGCCGACATCAACATGGACGTCATGAACACCTGGGGCCGCACGCGTGACATCGAGGTGGTCGGCTGGGGCAATTCCGATCTGGACGAGCGCCTGGTGCGCGCAGCGCAGACCCAGGGCCGCACCGTCCGGCCGGACCAGAGTCCGGAACTCGGGTACTTCTACCGCGCGGACCATTTCGAATTCGCGCGCGCCGGCGTTCCCGCGCTGATGACGTCACGAGGCCTCGATTACATCAGCAAGCCGGCCGGCTTCGGCGCTGCCAGCCGCGCCGAATACATCAGCAGCGACTATCACAAGGTGACCGATGTCGTGAAGCCCGACTGGGACCTGTCCGGCGCGGTGCAGGACGTGCAACTGCTGTTCCTGGTCGGCTATGACGTGGCGCAGGGCGATCAGTATCCGCAGTGGAAGGAGGGCACCGAGTTCAAGGCGCGGCGCGATGCGATGCTGAAAGCCGGACCTTGATGCGCAGGACCTATGGCGCGCTCGACCGCGAGGGGCACATGTGGTGGATCGCGCAGCGCCTGCACTTTGCCGGAAGAAGAACGCGTGGGAGTAGCCGCGCCCGGGCGCCGGCAGGCAAGGCGTGCGGCGCTGTCGTCTCAAACCGCCGTCACGCGCCCGAAGCGCGGAAAGCGGGCCTGCACCAGCGCGTGTCGAATCGAGGATGGATAGGTTGGGCCGACCGGGAGTTGTTTGCCGTTGCGCAGGCCGATCATGTAATCGCCCCCGCCGACCGGATACAGTTCCAGCACCGCGCTCAGGTTGACCAGATAGGACCGGTGCACGCGCACGAAGCGGTGGGCGGGCAGGCGGGATTCCATCGTGCTGATCTTTTCCCGTACATCGTAAGTGCGATCGGCGAGGTGCAGCTGCACATAGTTGGCCGCGGCGCGCACGTAAGCCAGTTCATCGAAAGGGACCACGACGACGCGGTCGCGGCACTTGACGATCATGCAGTCGGGCCCCGCCTCGATGTCATCCGGCGCGGCCGCCGCGCGCGGCGCGCCCGGCGCGGCCAGGCGAAGCCGCACCCGGTTCAGCGTGGCGAGAAAGCGCTCGCGGCGAAACGGCTTGAGCAGGTAGTCCAGTGCTTGCGCCTCGAACGCCTGGACCGCGTAGCGCTCGTGGGCTGTGACGAAAACCACTGCCGGAGCCCGGTCGCGCGGCAGGCCTCCAATGACATCCAGCCCGTTCGCGTTCGGCATCTGCACGTCGAGAAAGACCAGGTCAGGGGCCTGCTGGGCGATTGCGCTGGCAGCGCAGCGGCCGTCCGCGAATTCGCCTGCCAGCTCGAAGTCGGGCTCGGCCGCCAGCAAGCGCGACAGGTTAAGCCGCGCAAGCGGCTCGTCGTCCACGACGAATGTTCGAATCTTCATCGCTATGGCCTCCGACCGGCGAGCTCGCAACCGGCAAGCGAAACGGAATCGAAATGCTGACCGCGGTGCCGCAGCCCGGCGCGCCGGTCATCAGCAGCGAGTGGTCGCTCCCATACAGTCGCTGCATCCGCATCCGGGCGTTCGAGATCCCGACGCCCGGCTGAAACGACGCAGCAAGCCCTGCGCCATCGTCGCTGACTTCCAGCAGCAGCCGATCGGCCTCGCGACTGGCACAGATGGATATGGTGCCCGGCCGATTCGAGGGTGAAATGCCGTGGATCACCGCGTTTTCCACCAGCGACTGCAGGACCAGGGGTGGCAGCGCTGCATCGAGCGCTTCCGGATCGATCCGATACGCCAGCTGCAGGCGATCGCTGAAACGCCGCTGCTGGATCCGCAGGTAACACTCGACCAGCTCGAGCTCCCGCCTCAGCGTGGTTTCCTGGTCGTCTGACTCAGCAAACGAAGCCCGCAGGATTTCTGCCAGGTCGGCGATCAGGTCCTCCGCGGCGGCCGGGTCGGTGCGCACCAGCGTGGTGATCGAGTGCAGGGTATTGAAGAGGAAGTGCGGCTGGATCTGTGCGCGCAGCAGCGCCAGCTGCGACGTGGCCAGCAGCGCTTCGAGCCGGGCGGCCCGGGTCTCCCGCTGCCGGGCCTGCGCGTGCGAATCGATCAGCGCGCGGATGCAGACCAGCGGCCAGTACATCCAGATATCGGAGTAGATCTCCTCCAGGAAGCGCAGCGTCAGCAATCCACCCTGATAGCCGGCAGGCCGATACGCCAGCGGGCCGTCGATCGCGCTGGCAACGAGGCAGTGAACCGCGCTCAGCGCCAGAAAGGCCGCGCCATGCACGCCGATCGAGCGCATCAAGCGCGGCCGCGCCAGCGGGAAGCGGGTCGTCAGAACAAACACGATCGGGGTCAGCGCCGCCCAGATCCACTGCTCGGTCAGAGGGCGCCGGAACACGCTCCAGAACACGGGCGCTTCGCCGATCGACAGGTGGAACAGATAGCTCGCCAGCCCGTCGATCAGCGCGATCGCCGTCCAGGCCGCCAACACGATCCCGAATTGCTGGATCCAGGTCTTCATCCGCACGTTTATCAACCGCTGCCGGACCGATCGTCGCCCAATTCCGGTCATATTTCCAGCCGCACTCGTCCCATTACGGAGGCATCCGTCCCACTCGGGCGCCGGCAGGCTTCATTGCTCCTATCGTCGCGGCGAACGCGGCGGACCTGCCGCGGCAACAGGAGGACAGGCGATGAGAACCCTGATTCTGGCGATGGCGCTGGTCGGTCCAGCCGGCGGCGCGGCGGCGACCGAGTACCAGATCCACACAATCGATTTTCCGGGAGCCGCCAACACGGCGCTGTACGCGATCAACGATGTCGGGGAGGCGGTCGGAGCCGCCAAGGACAAGAGCGGCGCCCATCACGCGATCGTGCTCGTGGAGGGCCAGCTGCGTGTGCTGGATCCGAACGGCCCCGTGGGCAAATGCGCCCAGAGCTGGGCGCTTTCGACCAACAACCGGGGCGACATCGCCGGCGCCTGCGTCGACGCTGCCGGCCACTTTCACGGATTCGTGCATCACCGGAACGAAACCGTCGACACCATCGACTATCCGGGCGGGTTCGACTCGCAGGCCTATGGAATCAACGATCTGGGCAGCGTGATCGGGGTCTACAACGACGCCGCCGGCAGCTCCCACGCATTTGTGCTGCGCGAAGGCGAGTTCGAAACGATCGACCTGGCCGGCGGGCTCCAGACCATCCCGCTGAGCATCAACGACCGCGAGCAGATCGTCGGCGAGTATGCGCCGACCGCGACCACCAACGGCTACGGGTACCTGCGGCAAAGAGACGGCAGCACCTCGATCGTGACCGCGCCCGGGTCCGATCCCCAGCAGACCTACTTCATCTCCATCAACAATCGCGACCAGATCCTCGGCGCCTACGCGAACGCCAGCGTGGCGCAGCAGAACTTCCTGGCCACCGGGTCCGTCTACGCGCTGTTCGATCTGCCGGCGAGCATCGGAGCGAGCTTCGTGTCCGCGCAAACCGTCAACGACGTGGATGAAATCGTCGGGTACTACCTGGATGCCGCCGGCGTCGCGCATGGTTTTCTTGCGGTGCCCGAGGTGCGCCGCAAGGAGTGAAACCGCCCCAGCGCGTGTTTCAGTTGGCCGCCCGGTCCAGCAGCGCGCGGATCGTTCGCACACGGTCCGGGTCCAGGCACTCTTCGCGGTCGGCGCCCGCGCACAACGCTCCCCGGAACCCCAGGTAGTCCGGACCGAGCGCTGCGAGCGGGCGCACGTCGTCTTCGCGCAGCGAGCCTGCCAGTCCGACCAGCAGTCCGCCGGCGCGCGCCTGCCGAACGAATCCGGCCAACCACTCCGGTTCGGTCCAGTCCCTCAGACCCCCGTCGATCTTGCCGGCGGTATCCAGCATCACGCCGTGCCAGCCGGCCTCGGCCAGATGGGTGGCCGCCTGCAGCGGCGGCGACAGGTCGGCAAACAGCACGGCGATCAGCCGCACGCCGGCCAGCGCGCGCGGCAAGGCCTGGATCTTCGGAAGCGGCAGCTCGGGATCGAACAAGCCCACCTTGACGAAATCGGCCCCGCAGTCGGCGTTGCGGCGCACTGCTTGCTGCAACGCCTCCAGTTCGAGGGGCAGGTCGCCCACGGTGGCGCTGACCGGCCTGCGTCCGCCGACCGCGGCGACGATCGCGCGCAGCACCTCGGGGCCAACCGAGCCCAGCGTGCCGCCCGACGGCTCCTTGGCGTCGATCAGATCGGCCCCGGCCTGCACCGCAAACAACGCCTCCTCGGCCGAGCGCACGCTCGCCAGCATCCGCACCCGGGGCCAACGGTTCACCGCGACGCCCCGTGCGCGCCGCGGTGGGCTGCGATCGCTTCCATCAGCCAGCTCCAGGCCTCGAGTTCCGCTGCTCCGGCTGTCTTGTCGATCGCGATCTTCAAGTACTCCAGCTCGGCCTCGAGCTTGCCGGTCGGCAGTATCGACAGGCGGCTCACGAGCACGGCCGCCTCGATCACGGCTGCCTGGGCCCGGTTGAAGCCCCGAAACGGCGCGTGCGTTTCGCGGTGAACCGAGTGACAGCGAAGCTGCGGGCGCTGGACGTCGTCGACGAACTCGGCGAGCTCGATCTCCTCGTGCGCCAGGCTGGCCGCCAGCCGAACGCCGTCGATCCGGGTGGCCGGCACCAGCGGCCAGTCGCGCCGTCCCACGATGCACCCGGCGAACACCCGCACATCGTCCGTGCAGTTGATCACCGCCGCCCGCGATTGAAGCATCAGATCAAGCGTCAGCGACGGTTTGAACGGCGCCAGCACCACCCAATCGCCTTCGCGGCGCACCCCCAGCGGCGTGACCTGCGTGCGGCCTTCGTGGCCGCGCACCGTGACGATGGTTTCGAAGATCCGGTTCATTTGGTCTTGTCGGCAGTGCGCTTGCGGCGCGCCGTGAGCGTCGGTCCCGGCGCCCGCTGCGCGAGCTGGTCCTCGGGCGGCCGTTGGTAGGCGCAGCCCCAATCGAGCTCCTCGTCCTGCGCATAGCGCTTGCCCAGCTGCCAGGCGATCTGCGCACGCGCCAGCTCCACCCCGAGATAGAACGCGTGGGCGCCGTCCTGTTCGACTCCCAGGCCCGCGTACAGCTGGTACGGGTCGGCCGCCACGGACAGCCCGTCGCGATTGAAGACGTGGATGCCCTGTTCGCCGACCTGGATCCGGAAATTCGGGTCGCGTACTTCGGCCGCGACCTGCGCGATTTCGTCGCTCGAATAGGGAAACGGCCGGCGCGCGTGCACGGTGAGCAGCGCATCGGTCAGGTCGCGCGGCAGCGACTGCGACTCGCGTGCCGCGTACATCATCCGCCGCGCCCAGTCGGCCTCGCTCACCGCGCGACGGCAGTGAGGGCTGACCTGGGTCGTCAGGATCGCGTTCAGCTTGAGCTCGACGGCAACCCCCAGCATCACCGCGGCGGCTCCGCTCGAGTCGGCATCGGTGAGCTCGGTGACGTTGCCGATACCCATCAGGATCGGCACCTCGGGCTCGGCTTCCCGCAGGCTCTGGTAGCGCAGCAGCGATCGGGTGAAGCCGAACTGGATCGGCTCCAGGATCGGGTCGGCCAGGAACGGCCGGCCGCGCCGGCGCACCAGATCGATCGCGCGCAGCAGCGAGGCCATGTCGCCCGGCTCGGCCGGTATCAGCACCGGCGTGGATTCGACCTGGTCCGCGATGTCGATCGTCTCCTCCTTCAGGCTCAACAGGTAGTCGGCGCCGGCCCGTCCAGCGTTCAGCAGTTCATCGGGTTCCAGCGAATCGACGCTGACCCGGAAGCCGGCCGCGTGCAGCGTCTGCACGGCCTCGACCAGGTGCGGGAACGGCGTATCGGGCAGGCACCCCAGATCGATGATATCGGCACCGTCGCGCCGGTATGCCTGTGCCCGCGCGAGGATCGCTTCCAGGCTCATATTCGGCGCATCGACGATCTCGGCGAAGATCAGCACGTCGTGCCTGGACAGATCCACGCCCTTGCGCCGGCGGCCGAAGTGCTCCGGCAGATCGCGCAGCTCGTCAGGGCCCCGTTCGATCCGAACGCCGAGCCGGGCGCCGAGCGCCTCCAGATCGCCGCGGCAACGGCCCGGAACGATCACGCGGTCGGCGCTTGCACCGGGTGGGAAATGCCGGCTTATGAAATCAGCCGTCATCAGGCCGGCCACGTTGATCGGAAGCCGCACCACCTCGCAGGTGAACTCGTCGGCCGTCAGATCCTCGAGCACACCCCGCAGATTGCGCTCGGCCAGCTTGCCCGTCAGAAAGACGATGTGCTCCGGCATGTGCTCGAACCGACCAGGCGCCGGCACAGGGCCTGCACGCGTCGGGAACAGGTTCAAAGCCGCGAGTGTAAAGAACCGGCCGCTCCGGCGCCCCGGTCGAGGCCGGTTGCGCCGCGGCGGGCGCGGGCGACGGGGCTAAAGCTCAGTAAGATGCCGGATTTGCGCGCCCGCCCCGGGCGGACTTTCCCCGATGTTCAATCTACCCGCAGGCACCCGGTCGCTGCTGCTGATCAACGTTGCCGCCTTCGCGCTGCCGTATCTCGATGGCGGCGCCTTGGCATCGTACTTCGTGCTCTGGCCGGTCGAAACGGCCGCCTTCGAGCCGTGGCAGCTGCTGACGTACGGCTTTCTTCACGAAGGCTGGCTGCACCTGTTTTCCAACATGCTGGCGCTCGTCATGTTCGGGGGCGATATCGAGCGGGTGTGGGGGCGCAACCGCTTTCTGACGTATTACTTGGTCTGCGTGCTGTCGGCCGGCCTGACGCAGACGCTGGTGACCTACCTGATGCATTCTTCCACGCCAACGTTGGGCGCCTCCGGTGGCGTGTTCGGCGTGCTGCTGGCGTTCGGGATGATGTACCCGCACCGCACGATCCTGCTGATTTTCCCGCCCATTCCAATGCCCGCGTGGCTGTTTGTCACGCTGTACGGAATCTTCGAGCTATACGCCGGCGTGACCGGGACCATGGGCGACGTGGCCCATTTCGCGCACCTGGGCGGGATGCTGGGAGGATATCTGCTGATTCGCTACGGCCGGGCGCGCCGCCGCTAGCAGAGCCGCCGGGTCCTGCGGCGGCCCGCCAGCCGGGGTGCCCGTCCGGCCGAGGCGGATCGGCCAGGGCAACGGTCAGGCCTGCCTGGCCTTCCACAGTCCGAGCGCGGCGCCGGTCGGATCCATGATGATGCTGAATTGACCGGCTCCCATCACCTCGGTGACGTCCTTCACCACCGTGGCACCGAGCGATTTGGCTTTCTGGGTCGCGGCGGCGACGTCGTCCACGAGGACGTAGGCGAGCCATGCCGACGAGGCGCCCGGCATCGGATGCTTCATGATGCCGCCGCCGGTGCCGTCGCCGACGCGGATCATCGTGTAGGTGTCACTGCCCATCGGAACGTCTTCCAGCTTCCAGTTGAACAATTTGCCGTAGAACGCCTTTGCCTTGCCCACATCCGTGGTGTTGAGCTCCACATGAACGAATGGGTTTGCCATGTCAGTCTCCCGATGAAGGTCCCGAACCGGGAATCCTACGCCGGCTATGTTGCGGGGCCGTGGCCTGCCGATTCCTTCTCGGATGCAGAGTGCCATCCGCAGCCTCCACGCAGCCCGGCCCGGAACTTGTCGCGTTCCTCCGGCGTCATCTTCTCCAGCCGCTCGGCAAGCCGTGCGCGCCAGTGCAGATGCCCGCCGCCACGGCCGCGAAAGCCGCCGATCAGCAGCCGGCACAGGATCAGCAATCCGATCGCCTGCAGGAAGCCGATCGGATGCCACCCGAACAGCTCCGGCCCGAGCCAGTTCCACAACGACATCACCACCACGCCGGCCAGGCCGACGGCCACAACGATCAACGCAAAAATCTTAAGGCCCCATCCGAGGCGATTGATCCTCATCCTTGATTTCCTTCCAACGGTTCCAGTTCCCGGTAGATCTGCTGCAGCCGGTTGCGAAGATGCCGGACCGCGTAACGCTTCCGGGACAACAGCGTGTTGATGTTCAAACCGGTCTGCGCCGCCAGCTCGCGAAAGCTCCTTCCCTCCAGCTCGTGGGCGATGAAGACCTCGCGCTGTTCGGCCGGCAGTTCGTCGAGCGCCGCATCGAGCTCCTCGAGCAGCAGCTGGCGTGCGTATTGCGCTTCCGGCCCGGCGCGCTGCGACGGCAGCGACTCGGCCAGATCGGCCAGTCCGTCCTCGCCATCCGTCTCCGCCACAACCCGGATCGGCTCGGCCGACTTGCGGCGGAAGCGGTCGATGATGCGGTTGCGCGCAACCTGGAACAGCCAGGCGCCGACCTGCTCGATCGGGCGCACCATCCGGACCGATTCGACCAGCTCGCTGAACACGTCCTGCAGGATGTCTTCGGCGTCGCCCGGGTCCGGTACACGCTGCCGGATGAAGCTGCCCAGGCGCCGCCGCTCGCGAGTGATCACCTCGGCGATCTTCTTGTCCTGGTCATCCATGACCCGGTCCAGGGGTAGCGCGGCCACCATGCTGGTGAAGACGTTCGGACCGGTCAAATATTGCAAGGCACCTGTCCCGAAGGCACCGGGAGCCGTTCGGGCGCGGCCCCGAGACCCGCAGGCCGGATGCTACCGCGGCCGGCCTACGCGATCAGGCCGGCGGCGACCGTGTCGAAGCTGGTCGGATCGATCAGGATGAAGCTGCCGGTGGCCCGCAGCGATTCGTAGGCATCGGCGGCGATCGGGTGCTGGGTGGAAATCGCCAGGCGCGCGATCCCGTTGGGCTCGACCGGATCGGGTTCGGCGCGCCAGGCGAGCGTTTCGATGTCCAGGTGTGCAGCGACGCTGCGGATGCGCGCGCGGGTTTCGCGCGTGCCGTGGCGCATCAGGTACTCGCGGCGAGGCTCCAGCGCGCGCGGTCCCAGCCAGCACACGGTCGCCTCGAAGGTCGAGCGCGGCTGCGGCGCTGCGGCCCCGGCCAGGGCGATCAGGTCGCCTCGCGAAATGTCGAGCTCGTCGGTCAGCTGCACCAGCACCGACTCGCCGGCCACGGCCCATTCGAGCGCGCGCTCTCCTATCCGGATCGCCGCCACGCGGCTCGCCTGGCCCGACGGCAGCACGACCACGGGATCGCCGACCGCGAGCGAGCCGCTTTCGATGCGACCGGCGTAGCCGCGGAACTCCGACTGGGGCGGCCGGCACACCCATTGCACCGGCAGCCGCAACGGCGCCTGCGCGTCGGCCTCGTGCGCCGGGGCCTGCTCGAGCAGCTCGATCAGCGTGGGGCCCGCATGCCAGGCGAGGCGTTCGTCACGCTCGACCACGTTGGCCCCTTCCAGCGCCGAGATCGGGATGGTGTCGGTGCGCACGTGCAACGACGGCTGCTGCTCCAGCCAGCCGCGAAAGTCGGCCGCGATCGACTCGAACACCCGGCTCGAATAGTCCACCAGGTCCATCTTGTTGACGGCCACGATCAGGTGCCGCACGCCGAGCAGGCCGGCGATCGTCGCATGGCGGCGGGTCTGGTCGGCGATTCCCTTGCGCGCATCCACCAGCAGCACGGCGGCATCCGCGGTCGAGGCGGCCGTGACCATGTTGCGCGTGTACTGCACGTGCCCCGGGCTGTCCGCGATGATGAACTTGCGCCGTGCCGTGGCGAAGTAGCGATAGGCCACGTCGATCGTGATGCCCTGCTCCCGCTCGGCCACCAGGCCGTCGGTCAGCAGCGACAGATCGGGCGCCGACAGGCCGCGGCGCTCGGCGTGCTTCTCCAGCGTGGCCAGCGTGTCGCTGAGCAGCGCCTTGGTGTCGTACAGCAGGCGCCCGATCAGGGTGCTCTTGCCGTCGTCGACGCTGCCGCAGGTCAAAAAGCGCAGCACGCCGCGGTCGTCGTCTGGAATTTCGTCGCGCCGCACCCTCACCCCCTCCCCTCTCCCGCTGCGCGGGCGAGGGGCGATATGGCGTGCCTGTGCGGGTGCCGACGCTCTTGTGGCGCCCGGTCGCCCCTCGCCCGCGCAGCGGGAGAGGGGAGGGGGTGAGGGCATTCAACAAGCGCCATCAGAAGTACCCCTCGCGTTTGCGCAGCTCCATCGAGGCTTCCGAGGTCTGGTCGTCCATGCGGGTGGCGCCGCGCTCGGTCAGCGTCGCCGCCACGGTCTCCGCCACGATCTCATCGTAGGTGGAGGCGGTCGAGATGACCGGGCAGGTGCACGAGATGTCGCCCACGGTCCGGAACCGGACGCTGAGCGACTCGACCGTCTCGCCGTCGCGCGCCGGCGTGAGCTCGGTCACCGGAACCAGGGCGCCGCCGCGGCGCACGACCGCACGCCGGTGCGCGAAGTAGATGTGCGGCACCTGCAGCCGTTCGCGCGCGATGTACTGCCACACGTCCAGCTCGGTCCAGTTGCTGATCGGAAACACGCGCATGTGCTCGCCCTTGGCCACGTGCGCGTTGTACAGGTCCCACAGCTCGGGACGCTGGTTCTTCGGGTCCCACTGTCCCCAGGCGTCGCGGAAGCTGAACACGCGCTCCTTGGCGCGGGCCTTTTCCTCGTCGCGCCGCGCTCCGCCGATGCAGGCATCGAAGCCGAACTCGGCGATCGCGTCCAGCAGCGTGACCGACTGGTGCTTGTTGCGTGATTCGTCCGGCGAACGCAGCACCACCCGTCCGTCCGCGATCGACTGGTCCACGGTGCGGACGATCAGCCGTTCGCCCAGTTCGGCGGTGCGCCGGTCGCGAAACTCGATGACCTCCGGGAAGTTGTGCCCGGTGTCGATGTGCATCAGGGGGAACGGAAACGGCGCTGGCCGGAACGCCTTGGTTGCCAGGTGCAGCAGCACGATCGAATCCTTGCCGCCGGAGAACAGCAGCACCGGCTGCGCCGACTGCCCGGCCACCTCCCGCAGAATGTGGATCGCCTCGGACTCGAGCCAGTCCAGGTGCGACAGCGCGCGCCTGGGGGCAACGGCAACCGTCACGCGGCCACCCGGATCGGGATCGCGGTCGGGCGGTCTGCGTGCAGCCCGCATTCCCTGCTCTCGGCGTTCTCCCACCACCAGCGCCCGGCGCGGATATCCTCGCCGACGGCGATCGCCCGCGTGCATGGCGCGCAGCCGATGCTCGGATAGTGCCGATCGTGCAGGGCATTGTAGGGCAGGTCGCGGCTGCGGATGTATTCCCAGACCTGCTGCTCGGTCCAGTCGTGCAGCGGGTTGAATTTCTCGATGCCGAACGCCTCGTCGCGGGCGCGCGCGGTCAGGTCGGCCCGCGAAGCCGACTGCTGCGCGCGCAGTCCGGTGACCCAGGCACGCCGGCCGTTCAAGGCGCGCTTGAGCGGCTCGACCTTACGCACCGCGCAGCAGGCCTTGCGGTTGTCGATCGACTCGTAAAAGCCATTGATGCCGCGCTCGCGCACCAGCGCCTGCACCGCGGCCGTGTCGGGATAGATCGTCTCGAAGCAGCGGCCGTAGACCTGCTCGACCCGCTGCATCAGCGCGTAGGTCTCCTCCGGCAGACGCCCGGTGTCGAGCGTGAACACGTCGATCGCGATGCCGTCGCGCCGGATCAGGTCCAGCACCACCATGTCTTCGGCGCCGAAGCTGGACGAGAACGCCGCCGGCGCCAACGCGGCCGCTTCGCCCAGCAGGCCAAGGGCCGATTCGACGTGATCGCTCATCGGGGCGGCTGCGAGGCCCGCTCGATCCGGCGGAATGCGGGCAGTGACGGGTCGACCGACCCCTGGTACGAATCGGTGAAGTCGTACAGCGACGCCACCGCCTCTTCGACGTTGCGGTCGGCCCGCAGCGCGAAGCTGTCGAACCCCACGCGCTTCATGAAGAAGAGCTGGTCGCGCAGCACGTCGCCGATGGCGCGCAGCTCGCCGCGCCAGCCATGGCGGTTGCGCAACAACGCCGCGGTCGAGTAGCCGCGGCCATCCCCGAACACCGGGAACCGCACGGCGATGAGTTCGATCGAGGCGAGCAGCGGCACGGCCTGCTCCGGCTCGTCGGTCGGCGCGAGCCAGATTCCCGCCGGGGCGGCGGCCAGCAACCGCTGCGGCTGCGCCAGGGCCGTGGCCAGGGGAATCAGCGCGGACGGCTCGCCGTTCCAGGTCGCGCCGTCCTCCAGCAGCGTCCAACGATCCTCGACGATGCGCGGCCGGCCGTCGAGCAGCCGGATGATGCGGCGCTCAGGCATGCTCGAGGCTCTCGGATTCGGTCGCGGCGGCGCCGGGTACCGCGTAGGCCGCGGTCTTGAACGGCGCCAGTCCCACCCGGGTCAGCGTTTCAATGAAGCGCTCGTCCGGTTGACGCAGCCCGACATACATGTCCAGTATGGCCGCGATCACGTCCGGCACCTGCTCGGCCGAAAAGGACGGGCCGATCACGGCTCCCACGTGCGTGGAGCCCGGATCGGGCCCGACCTCGCCGCCGAGCGTGAGCTGGTAGAACTCGGCCCCCTTCTTGTCCACCCCCAGGATTCCGATGTTGCCGACGTGGTGGTGGCCGCAGGAGTTGATGCAGCCGGAGATGTTCAGCGTCAGGTCGCCCAGGTCGTGCACGTAGTCGGCGTCGTCGAACAGGTCCTGGATTGCCTGCGCGATCGGCAACGACTTGGCGTTGGCGAGCGAGCAGAAATCACCCCCCGGGCAGCACACGATGTCGGTCAGCAGGCCGATATTGGGCGTGGCCAGGCCCAGCGCGCGCAGCTCGCTCCACAGCGCGAACAGGTCCTGTGCGGCCACATCCGCCAGCACCAGGTTCTGCTCGTGGGTCACGCGCAGCTCGGCGAAACTGAAGCGCTCGGCCAGATCGGCCACCGCATCCATCCGGTCGGCGTCCAGGTCGCCGGGTGCCGTTCCGGAACGTTTCAGCGACAGCGTGACGGCGGCGTAGCCCGGTGCGCGGTGCGCACTGACGTTGCGGGCGTGCCAGCGGGCAAACCCCGGATGAGCGGCCTGCTGCTCGCGCAGCGCCTGCGGGTCGGCCGTCAGCTGCCGGTAGGGCGGGGCCTCGAAATCGGCTGCGATCCGGGCCAGCTCGGCTTCGGTGGCGGTGGCCGGCCCGTCCTGCAGATGCGTGAATTCGGTGTCGACCTCGCGCGTGAACTGCTCGGCGCCGAGCGAGCGCAGCAGGATCTTGATGCGTGCCTTGAACAGGTTGTCGCGGCGCCCGTAGCGGTTGTACACACGCAGGATCGCCTCGCAGTACGACAGCAGGTGCTGCCAGGGCAGATCGCGCCGGATGACCGTGCCGACCACCGGCGTGCGTCCCATGCCTCCGCCGACCAGCACGTCCGCAACCACGCTGCCCGTCTGGCTCCGCTTCAGGTACAGGCCGATGTCGTGCATCGCAGTGGCGGCCCGGTCAACGCCGATTGCCCCGGTCAGCGCGATCTTGAACTTGCGCGGCAGGTAGGAAAATTCGGGGTGGAACGTGCTCCATTGGCGCAGCAGCTCGCAATACGGCCGCGGATCGACCTGCTCGTCCGGCGCCACCCCGGCCATCGGATCGGTGGTGATGTTGCGCACGCAGTTGCCCGACGTCTGGATCGCGTGCATCTGCACCGTTGCCAGCGCCTGCAGGATGTCCGGCGTGTCCTGCAGCCGTGGCCAGTTGAACTGGATGTTCTGGCGCGTGGTGAAGTGGCCGTATCCGCGGTCCCACGTCCGCGCCACGTGTGCCAGCATCCGCAACTGGCGCGCCGACAGCAACCCGTACGGGATCGCCAGTCGAAGCATCGGGGCGTGGCGCTGGATGTAAAGGCCGTTGCGCAGCCGCAGCGGGCGGAACTCGTCGTCGGTCAGCTCGCCGCGCTGGTAGCGCGCGACCTGGTCGCGGTACTGCTCGACCCGCTCGTCGACCATCCGTTGGTCGAATTCGGTGTAGCGGTACATCGTCACACCAGCACCAGACGGGTTCCGATCAGCGTCAGCATCGCGGCCAGCACCACGCGCAATGCCTTCTCGGGCAACCGGTCGGCCAGCAGGGCTCCGAGGGAAATCGCCGGCACCGATCCGACCAGCAGCGCGCCCAGCACCATCCAGTTCACGGTGCCCAGCGCTACGTGGCCAAGGCCCGCCACCAGCGTCAGCGGAATCGCATGCGCGATGTCCACCGCCACCAGGCGCTTGGCGGTCAAGGTCGGGTAAAGGAACAGCAGCGCCACCACGCCGATCGCACCGGCGCCCACCGAAGTCAGCGTCACCATCACGCCGATCACTGCGCCCAGAACCAGCGTGGGCAGCGGACGAACCTGGCTGGACCCGTCCGCCGGGGCGGCACCGGCCGGACGCAGCCCAAAGCGCCGCCCGAGGTCCTGGATGCGCGAGCGCAACACCAGGCTCAGGGCCGTCAGCAGCAGCGCAGCCGCCAGCGCGGGCCGCACGAAGGCGGCGAACTGAGCCGGATCGGGGTGCCAGGCGCGCAGCGCCGCGATGGTGGCCAGCGCGGCCGGCACCGAACCCAGGGCGAGGCATCCGGTCAGCGCCCAATCGATGTTGCCGCGCCGCCAGTGGGCGATGGTTCCGCTGAACTTCGTGATCGAGGCGAACAGCAGGTCAGTGCCGACGGCGACCTGGGCCGGCAGGCCGAACACGAGCGTGAGCAGCGGGGTCATCAGCGACCCGCCACCGACGCCGGTCGCACCTACGACCGCGCCCACCAGAGCTCCACCCAGCACGTATTCGAGCAGCACAGAACAACCCCGGCCCGTTGGGAAGGTCTTGCAAGACTAAATGTGTCAGCCCCCGGCTGGAACGATCGGATCGCAATGCCCATATGCTGGGCCGGCATGTCGCGGCTTAAGGGACAGGAGGTTGATATTGAGGGCGCCGGGACCCACCTTCCCAGAATGGAAAACGGACACTCGGTAGCGGCCGCCGCGGCGGCCGAAGGCGTTGCGGGCGATCTGGACCGGCTGGACGCCTATTCGCGCACGGTGGTCGACACCGTCGCCCGCGTCGGCCCTGCCGTAGGTGCCATCTCGGTGCGGCGCCGGATGGCCGATCGCAGCGGCAGGATGCACGAAGTGGGGGGCGCCGGGTCCGGGTTCGCGTTCACGCCGGACGGTTTCGTGCTGACCAACAGCCATGTGGTGCACGGAGCCAGCGCCGTCCACGTGGTCTTCCCCGACGGGTCGGAATTCGATTCGGACCCGATCGGCGATGACCCGACCACCGATCTAGCCGTGGTGCGCGTGGGCGCCAGCGCTCTGGCGACGGCCCGCCTGGGCCACTCGGCTGCGCTGCGGGTCGGCCAATTGGCGATCGCGATCGGCAACCCGTATGGATTCGAAAACACCGTCACGGCCGGCGTGATCTCGGCGCTGGGTCGCTCGCTGCCGGCCCGCGACGGCAACCTGATCGAGGATCTGATCCAGACCGATGCGGCGCTCAACCCGGGCAATTCGGCGGCCCCTTGGTGAACTCGGCCTCCGAGGTGATCGGCGTGAACACCGCCATTGTCCCGGGCGCGCAGGCATTGTGCTTCGCGGTCGGGATCGATACGGCGCACTGGGTGATGACCGAGCTGATGGCGCACGGCCGGGTGCGCCGCGCCTTCATCGGCCTCACCGGTACATCGGCCTCGATACCGCGCCTCCTTCAGCGCGCCATCGGGGTGGAGCAGGCCCACGGCGTGCGGGTCGGGGACGTGGCGCCGGACAGCCCGGCGCTGGCCGCCGGCATCGAGTCGGGCGACTGGATCATCGGACTGGATGGCGTGGCGGTCTCATCGATCGGCGAGTTGCGCCGGCTGCTCGATCACACACGGATCGGGCGGCTGTGCGCGGTGCGCGTGGTGCGCGGCGGCAAGCTGCTGCACCGGGTGATTACACCCAGGGAACAACGATAGGTCAGGCGGGTGGCTGCGCCCTTAAGGCCATCGTCACAAGGAAATTTTGCGCGGCGCTTGAACTTCGGTGCGTGACCGGGAATAGACTGAAGTCGCCTGGCCGCCGCGCAAGGATCGCGGTCGATACTCGAACAACAATTCAAGAAAGGGCACAGGCGACGCACGATCTCCTATAAGCAACAACGACCAAGGAGCCACCATGAAGCCGCCCCGCCTGCTCATGCTGCTGACCGGCTGTTCGATCGCGATGGCGACCACTGCGGTCAACGGCGCCACGATCACGGAACTGTTCGGCTTTCCCTGCCTCAATTCGGGCTATACCTGCCCGGATGGCGCCGATCCCAGTTCCCTGATTCAGGCGTCGGACGGAAACTTCTACGGCACGGCCTTTACCACCGAAGAGACCTCCTACGGCCGCCCGTTCGACCATGGCGGCACGATATTCAAGCTCACCCCGGCAGGGCAGTTCACGCTGCTGTATACGTTCTTGCCGAACTCGGCCGGGCACTTTCCCAACGGTGCAGAGCCCACCAGCCTGGTCGAAGGTGCCGACGGCTCGCTCTACGGGGTGGCTGCTTCGGGCGGTCAGTTTTCGGGACCGGCTGTTTCTCAGCCCGGCAACATCTTCAAGATCGGCAAATCAGGCAGCGGCTTCCAGATCATTCACACGTTCTGTTCGGCGCCCAACTGCACGGACGGTGCGCTGCCGAACAGCCTGATGCTGAGCAGCGACGGAAACTTCTACGGAACGGCAGCGGGCGGAGGGACGTTTCAAGGGCAGAGCTGCCAGAGCTTCGGTTGCGGCACCATCTTCCGCCTGACGCCGGCCGGCGCCTTCACGGTCCTGCACACCGTCAACGGCACCAGTGATGGGAGCGATGTCAGCAGTCTGACGCTGGCCTCGGACGGCAACTTCTATGGACCGGCGTCGTTCTTCAACGGGGCCGGTGCGCCGATATTCGGCGGGATCTTCCGGATGACCCCGAACGGCGACTTCACGATGATTCACAACTTCCCGTTTCCGCAAGTGCCGGTGAGCGCGCTGGTGCAGGCGCCCAACGGCCTGCTCTATGGCGCCGCGGTTCATTATCAGAGCAATGGCGTCGCCAGCATCTTCCAGATCAGCCTGTCGGGTACCTATCAGGAGATTTATCAAAACGGCTCCAGCTGCTGCAACCGGCCCTCCAGCAAGCTGATCCTGGCTTCGGACGGTAACCTGTGGGAAACCGACAGCTGGGCCGGCGGCTGGGGCGGTGTGCGTTCGCTGACGCTCTCGGGCACCTTGCTGCAGACCGTGCTGTTCAACGGGACGGACGGTTCCCTTGCAACCGGTCTGAAGCAGTTCTCCGACGGCAAGCTCTACGGGACGACCTACAACGGCGGGGTTGACGCCCAAGGCAAGCGTGCATTCGGCGCGATCTTCTCGATCGATGCCGGTCTGCCGCCGCCGAAGTAGGAATGACTCCAGCTACGCCCCTCTGCCGCCTGGCGGGAGAGGGCGGCTACAAAAATCACTCCCCTCTCCCGCCTCGCGGGAGAGGGGCGGGGGTGAGGGTGTCGGCTACGGTGCTCGCAATGAAATCCATCATCCCGGGCAGCTCCGACAGCACCGGCAGCGAGCGCACCGCCACCTGCGGAAAGCGCGCGCGGAATGAGGCCAGGATCGGTGGCAGATCGTTTTCGACGTGGCCGGCGCTAGCCCAGAACACCGGCACCACGTGAATCCGCAGCGCGCCCTCGGAAGCGGCGGCCTCGAGCGCCTCCGTCAGCGTCGGGCTCTGCAACTCGAGAAACGCGACGCGCACGCTCGCGCCGCCCGCGCGGGTTCGTATCGCCGCTGCCAGCGCGTGCAGCGACGCCGACCAGCGCGGGTCGCGGGCCCCGTGGGCGAACAACACCAGCGCGTCTCGGGATGGCATGGACGCATTATGCCGAGGCGTGCTCCATCGGACCCGCGCACCCCATCGCGCGGTCATCCTGATGGCGGAAACCGCCTCGATCATCCCGAGCGGGGACGCGGCACCGAGTGCTCCCAGTCGGCCAGCAGGGCCCGGAGCGCGGCGATGAAGGCGAGCGGCTGGTCCAGGATCAGGTGGTGATGGGCCTGGGGAATTTCGACCAGCGGGGCATTCCGGTTCAGCAGCTCGTACATGTATTCGCCCGTTTCCGGGGGGACGATGGCGCTGAACTCGCCCCGAATCAGGGCAACGCGGCAGTGCACATCGGCCAGATAGTCGCGCGGTGACTTGGGCGAGGCGCGCAGGAATACCATGGGATCGAACTTCCAGGTCCACCCCTGCTCGGTCTGGCGCAGCGAGTGGCGGGCAATGTGCTCGAGGATGAAGCCATGCTCGCTCGGCTGCGGCGGGATCAGCCTGAAGTGGGACATCGCCGTCTGAAGGTCGGGATAGGTTTTCGGCTCGCGAAAGGCCTTGCCGCCTTTGCCTTCGATGCTCTCGGGATCCGGCCTCCTGACCGGCGCGTCGACGATGATCGCTCCGGCCAGGTGCTCACCGTAGACCGCCGCCGCGACGATGCTAACCAGCCCGCCCATGCTGTGGCCGACCAGGACCGGCGGACGGCCGCTGGCGGCCTCCTCGCTCACGGCCAGGATTTCGTCCGCCCAGCCCTCCACCGGGTAGATCTCCCGGTGCCCGCTGTCGCCGTGGCCGCTCAGGTCCGGCGCGATGACGTAGTAGTGGCGCGACAGCTGAGGCGCAAGCACGCTCCACCACATCGCATGCGCGGCGCCCCCGTGCACCAGCACCAGCGGCGGCTTATCCGGATCCCCCCACGTCAGGTAATTGATCGCGCACCCCGTCACCGCCAGCGTGCGCTGGCGGAATGGGGATGAGATGGCTTCGATGAACCATTGGGGAGCCGCGTCCTTCATGGCCGAACCGGCACTGCCGCTGCAGGTGGTCGCGGGTGTCCCGTTCCCGGGAGGTGATTTGCAATCTGCCGGCGTAGTATGGTTGAAAGCATTTGCTGATTCGTGAATCTGGCGACGCCACGGACTATGATGCAGTGTATCGATTGGCCCGGGACACGGGTGGCCGGGAGAGGGTGAGGAAAACGACATGGCATCGGTGAACAAGGTCATTCTGATCGGCAATCTCGGGCGCGACCCGGAGACCCGCTACAGCCCCGAAGGGGCGGCGATCACGAACGTGTCGGTCGCGACCACTTCGCAGTGGAAGGACAAGACGACCGGGGAAAAGCGCGAAGAAACCGAGTGGCACCGGGTCGCTTTCTTCGGACGGCTGGCCGAGATTGCCGGCGAATACCTGAAGAAAGGCTCGCCGGTCTACATCGAGGGCCGCTTGCGCACCCGCAAGTGGCAGGACAAGGACGGGCAGGACCGCTACACCACCGAAATCGTGGCCGACGTGATGCAGATGCTCGGATCGCGCCAGGGCGCCGGCGCGCCGCCCGATGAGGAGTCGCGCGCGCCGCGCGCTGCGGCCAAGCCCGCGACCGCCAAGCCCGCCAAGGAGCCGGCCGGCGGCGCGGGGGCGGTGGCCGACATGGACGACGACATTCCGTTTTAGATTCGTACGAGCGTGGATCTGGAGGTCGTCGACGCATTGAGAGCTGCCGGCGTGCCGGACGACAAGGCTCGAGCCGTGGCGGCTTCACTGCGCCGTGAGATCGATCAGCGCTATGCGTTTCACGCGTCGCAGCTGGCGACGCGGGGCGACCTTGCGGAGACGCGGGGCGACCTTGCGGGGACGAGGGCCGACCTTGCGGAGGCCATTGGCTCGGTCAAGCTTGCAATCGCTCAACTCGAAGCGAAGACAATGACGGCGGTCGCCCACGCCAGGGTCGATCTGATGAAGTGGGGTCTCGGATCGATGGTCGCGATGACCGGCATCATCTTGGGGGCCTTCAAGCTGTTGAGTCGGTGACTTCGGCGGGCCGGCGCTTACCCACAGCTTGTCCACCGCCTTTCCACAGCATTTCCACCAACAGGCAGGAATGCTCGATCCGAAACACGGCACGCCGGACGAAATCCTGACCGAAGCCCGCTCGCTGGCCGCCCTGCCGGCGGGTGCGGTCGAGGTAAGACTGCATACGCTGCGGTTGCGCTATCGCGAGGCGCCGTTGCTCTTCACGCCAGAAGCGCTTCGCCTGCTGCGCCATGCCGCGGAGCGCACGAAGCAGGCCCACGCCGCCGGCAGCGACGAGCGCGCGCTGGCGACGCTGAAGGAAGTGTTCGGCTATCCGAAGTTCCGGGCGGGCCAACTCGAGATCATCCGCGCCGCGATGGCGGGGCGGGATTGCCTCGGGGTGATGCCGACCGGGGCCGGCAAGTCGGTGACGTACCAGATCCCGGCGCGCCTGATGGGCGGGGTGACGCTGGTCGTGTCGCCGCTGATTTCGCTGATGAAGGACCAGGTCGACGCAATGGGCGAGGTCGGCATCCGCGCGACGTTCCTGAACTCCTCCCTCGAGTCGGCCGAGCGGTCGCGGCGCGAAGCGCGGCTGCGTGCGGGCGAGTTCGAGCTGCTGTACGCGGCGCCTGAGGGAATCGACGCCTCGGTCGGCCGCCTGCTCGATTCGCTCGAGCTCAGGCTGGTCGCGGTCGACGAGGCCCACTGCATCAGCGAATGGGGACACGACTTTCGCCCGTCCTACCGCAACCTCGCCGGTCTGAAACAGCGCTTCGGAGGAATCACGGTGCTGGCCCTGACCGCGACCGCGACGCCTCACGTGAAGAACGACATTATCGAGCAGCTCGCGCTGAAGGATCCGCTGGAGGTCCGCGGCTCGTTTTTTCGACCCAATCTGAACCTGTTCGCGGTGAAAAAGGGGCAGGGCGATGGCGTGCGCGACATGATCCTGCGCCTAGTGCGCGAACGGCGCGGCCAGTCCGGCATCGTCTACTGCCTGTCGCGCAAGGCAGCCGAGGCGACGGCGCAGTTCCTCGAGGCAAAGGGCGTGCGCGCGGCGGCCTACCACGCGGGCTTGACGTCGGAGGAGCGCGCAAGGACCCAGGACGGTTTCAGCCGGGACGACCTCGATGTGGTCTGCGCGACGATCGCCTTCGGCATGGGCATCGACAAATCCAACGTCCGCTTCGTACTGCACCGTGACATGCCGCGCTCGATCGAGGGGTACTACCAGGAGATCGGTCGGGCCGGGCGTGACGGCGCTGCCGCCGACTGCGTCCTTTTTTACTCGTGGGCCGACGTCATGTCGCACGACCGCCTGCTCGAGAACTCCGAGATCCAGGACCCTGAGATCGCCGGTCAAGCGCGGCGCGCCGTGCGCCGCATGTTCGACCTCGCCGACGGCCCCACCTGCCTGTGGCGCCGTCTGGCCGGCCATTTCGCCGAAGGCATCGAGGCCTGCGGGCAGTCCTGCGGGAATTGCCTGGGGCGCGACATCGTCGCCGACACGCGCTCCGTGGCCACGCCACCGGCGAAGAAGGATCGGCGGATCAAACGCACGCTGCTCGAAGGCTCGTTGTCCTGGGAATCGGAGGGCGACGCGCCGGAAGCGATCGGAGCGGTCCCGGACCAGGGTCTGTTCGACCGGCTGCGCGCGTTGCGCAGGAAGCTCGCCGACGAACGCAACGTGCCGGCCTACGTGGTCTTCAGCGACCGCTCGCTGCAGGACATGGCCGCCCGCAAGCCGCGCACGCGCACCGAGTTCCTGAACGTGTACGGCGTGGGGCAGAAGAAGCTCGAGGACTACGGAGACGCGTTTATCGCGGAGATCCTCCGGCAGCCTTGACCTTGAGGCTCTGATATAGCCTGGCAGCCGAGGAGTACAGCACGGATCCCTCAAAGCCCAGGTTTCGCCAGCATCATGTATATACCGCTAGTTGCGGTGCCCGGACGAACCAGGGATGCCCGTCACTTCAGCCGTTCCAGCACCTGCTGGTGCAACGCACCGGCGGTTGCGATCAGCGACAGTTCGGCCAGCGGGTCGCCGCCGCGCCAGCTGGTGACCCGGCCGCCGGCGCCCTCGATCACCGGAACGATCGCCGCGACGTCCCAATATTCGAGCTGCGGATCGAGCATCACGTCCGCGCCCGCCGTGGCCAGCGAGAAATAGCCGAAGCAGTCCCCCCAGGAGCGGTACATGCGGGCCGCGCGCGCCACCGATTCGATACCCGTCGCCTCGCGCTGCTCGCTGCCGACCCAGGTCGAACTGGACAGCACGGTGGCGTCCTGCAGGCGGGCGCAGGCGCGCACGCGCGCCGGCCGCTCGCCGGCACCGGCAACGAAGAGCGCCGTGCCGTCCCGATGCCCGATCAGCGCGGAGCCGGCCGCGCAGTGGGCGATGCAGCCGAGCACCGGAACGAAGCCGGCGCCGTCGTCGCGCTCCAGCGCGATCAGGGTTCCGAACAGGAAGCAGTTGCTGATGAACGCCCGGGTGCCGTCGATCGGATCGAGCACCCAGCGGTAGGGGCCGCCGTCGAGTTGCCCGTACTCCTCGCCCAGCACCCCGTGGTGCGGGTACCGGTCCCGGATCAGCGTTCGTAAGGCCAGCTCGGTTTCGCGGTCGGCCCGTGTGACGGGCGAGGCGTCGGCCTTGGACTCGACCGTGTGCGGCCGCAGGAAATGCGGCCGGATCGTCGCGAACGCGGTCGCGATGAGCCGGTGCACGAACGGAACGAATTCACGCTGCTCGGCGGCCGACAACGCACCGCTGAAGCGGTGCCAGGTCGGCGAGGCAGGATCCCGGACGGCCGGGTCGATCGGATTCACCGGGACGGATGGGGCAGGCGGCAGCGCGATTGTCGCACGCGCTGTTGCGGGCACAACAGGGGTTACCTCAGGCGGTGCGCAGGCGCCGATCGAGCAAGGCCTGCTTGCTCCCTTGCAGCTGTTTCGCCAGCGACGGCCCCAGCGCCAGCGCCAGGCCGACGCACAGCACGTCGATGATCGCCAGATGAGCGATGCGGGAGGTCATCGGCGCGTAGATGTCTGGATCCTCCCGCACGTCCGCGTACAGCGCGACCGAGGCGAGCCGGGCCAGCGGCGATCCGCCGGCGGTGAGCGCGATGACGCGGGCGCCGCGTTCGCGCGCGACCTGCACGGCCCCGAGGACGTCGGTCGTGCGGCCGCTCGCCGAAATGGCCAGCACGGCGTCGCTGCGCTTGAGCACGGTTGCCGCCATGGCCATCGTGTGGCCGTCCGCATAGGCGACCGTGGGCACTCCGAAGCGGAACAGCTTGTGCTGCGCGTCCAGCGCGACGATGCCGGAATTTCCAACGCCGTAGCATTCGATGTGGCGCGCCACCGCCAGGATCCGGATGGCGCGCTTCAAGGCGGCCGCATCCAGGTGATTGCGCACGTCGATCAGCGCACCCACGGTTCGGTCGAACACTTTCGCGGCGATCAACTCGGGCGTGTCCCGGGGCTTGACGTCCTGGTGCACGAACGGCACGCCGGAAGCCAGGCTTTGGGCCAGGCGCAGCTTGAATTCCTTGTAGCCGGAGTAGCCCAGCGCGGCGGCGAAGCGGGCCACGGTCGGCTGACTGGCGCCGACCCGCCTGGCCATCTCGGCGATCGACAGGTGCAGCACCTCGTTCGGCTGAGCCAGCACGCGCTCGGCGACCGACCGCTCGGACTTGCGCAACTGCGGCAGCGTGGCGGCGATGCGCGTCAGCAACGGGCTGCGACGCCCCGCGACGTCGGTCGGCGCCGTCCGCACGGGCAGCGATTCGTTCTTCATGGGCTGTAGTACAGGTGCACCGGCACCGACTGCTGGCCCAGGAAGGCGCCGATCGGATGCACGACCGGATCGGCGCCGGCGGCGCGCTCGATCGCAATGCGCTTGCCTTCGCCCTGTATCAGGATCATCACGGCGCGCGTGTCGAGCAGCGCAGACAGCGTCAGGCTGATGCGCCGGTGAGGGGCGGTCGACGGCGCGACCAGCGCCACGCGCTCGGCGCTGCGCGCATCGAGCGCCGGCGCGCTGCCCTCGGCGCCCGCAAACAGCGATGCGACGTGCCCGTCCTCGCCCATGCCCAGCACCACGACGTCGGACGGCCATGGCAGGCTGGCCAATGCCTGCTGCGCGAGCTGCAATTGCTCGCAGTCGGCACCCGGCCCGAGCAGCGGAACGAAGCGCGCCGACGCCGCGCAGTCCTGCAGCAGGTGCCGGCGCACCAGCGCCTCGTTGCGGTCGGGATGATCCGCAGGCACGCAGCGCTCGTCGGTCAGGCTGACGCAGACGTCCGACCAGGCGAGCGGCTGCCGGGCGAGGAGGTCGAGAAAT
>Ga0210409_10000594_pt1 | contig 55884 bp, 58 predicted proteins | sample IncBWH17MmetaG_FD_161649 | JGI IMG/M metagenome (GOLD analysis project Ga0210409, IMG submission 161649) | Forest soil microbial communities from Barre Woods Harvard Forest LTER site, Petersham, Massachusetts, United States - Inc-BW-H-17-M | ecosystem: Environmental > Terrestrial > Soil >... | reverse complement strand
CAAATCCCAGACGGCCCCGGCACCGGCGTTCCAAGAGATGGGTTGCGGGTACGAGCTATAAAGTTCATAGAGGAAGCAGTTTACGTTGTCGAGCACCAGGACGTGGCGGTCTCCGGTGCCCGGGTTTGGATAACCTTCGATGGGCGCAGTGACGGCTATCGGCATGGGCCCAGGGTCGCTCTCGGAACCATAGGCTGTGTAGTTCACGACAACGAGAGGCTGTTGGTTGCCGACCACTGTGTATGGATTGCCGATGTTGGAGCCTTGATAGAGGCCCGATCCAAAATCCGGATGCAGGCCCGTGCTGGCTCCAATGAAATTAATGATCGCGATGGAATTGGGGTCCACGGCCGCCGCCGAAATGTCAGTATTCCAGAGGCTGTTCGCAGGGAAGGGAACGAAGCCTCCGAGACTCGCGCCTTGCCCGATCGACATGCTGTTGCAATTGGAACCTTGCGGGGAAGCTGTGACTTGGAGCTTGACGCTGTTGGATGTACTGCTGCCGGGAGCGGGATTGACAACAGTTACGGCGAATGTGCCAGCCGAAGATGCCGCACCAGTGGCGGTCAGTTGCGTAGCCGAAACGAATGTTGTCTGGAGTGGAGTGGTGCCAAGAAGCACTTGGGCGCCATTTGCGAACTTGCTGCCAGTGACGGTCAGCGTGAAACTGCCAGTGCCGGTGCTTGCCGGATTAATGCCGGTGAGCACCGGAGTGGGATTCATAAGTGTGACGTTGCTTGGACCACTGGCGGAGGAGTTCGCGACGCTGGTTGCGCGCACCGTGATCGTGTTAGGGCTCGGAAGAGTGGAAGGAGCAGTATAGCTGCCGGTTGAAGTGATGGTGCCCAGCGTGGCGGTGCCCCCGACGGTGCCGTTGACGGACCAAGTGACGGAGGTGTTGGATGTGCCCGATACGCTTGCGGCGAAGAGGAACGTGTCTCCCGCACGGATGTTCGCGCTGGTGGGTGAGACAACGACAGTTATAGAAGGCGGGGCCGTTTGCTGATTGCCAGGAGATGCAGCCGCACAACCGGCCAAAAACAGCGCCGGGAAAAGGATTCCGAGATCGAATGGTTTGCGCATGGGCGAGGGCACACACCGAGAGCAACGTGAGCCTGCTGCCAGTTTACGCGATGAAGTGTGCTGGGGATAGTGGACGAAAGGGCAGAAATGGTCTATGTCCGCGAGATTAAATGTATCCAGAGGGCGCGGTGCAAGTAAAATGTCGCGCTGGCTGGCGCTTACATAGCCAGGCGCGGCGGGGACAGCAATGGGTCCACTGCAGGACATCTTCGAGACTTGGGCGCGCGGCTGGAACGCCGAGAATTCACCGGCGATGTTTGTGCGCAGGCGGCGCTGGCTGATTCTGGCGATTTCCGCCGTGGTGCTGATTCCGTGCTTCTGGCATCGGCGAATTGAAGCTGGAGATCTGGCCAGCCACGTCTACAACGCGTGGCTTGCGCAACTCGTCGAAAAAGGGCAGGCCCCGGGACTTTATCTCGCGAAGCAGTGGGACAATATTTTATTCGACGTGGCGCTCACCCGTGCTGCAAGAGTCGTGGGTTTCGCGGCGGCTCAGAAAATCGTGGTCGGAGTCTGCGTTTTAGTTTTCTTCTGGGGAGTTTTCGCGTTCGTTGCGGCGCTCACGGAGCGGCCGCCCTGGTTTCTCACGCCGTGCATGGCGGTGTTGGCCTACGGCTATTCGTTCAACATGGGGTTCATGAACTACTACCTCTCGCTGGGACTGGCCTGTTTCGGCCTGGCACTCTTCTGCCGGCCCCGGGGAGTTGGTTGGGTGATTGGAGCGTTCCTCATTCCCATCACATTGCTGGCTCATCCGATTGGTTTCCTCTGGCTAATCGGAACGCTGGGGTACATTAAGCTCAGAAACAAACTGCCGGGGTGGTGGAAAGCGATTCTGCCGCTGACGGCGTTTGGGATTCTGGTCGTGACGAACCGATTCATGATGCGGCACGCGCAGGAATATCTGGCAGATTGGGACCGCGGCCCCTTCTATCTCTACAACGGAGCGGACCAACTGGCGCTGTATGGAGAACGGTATTTTTGGCTGGCGGGTGTGGTTTTCTTCTTGGGCGTTCTCTTTGTGGTTGCGGATGGCTTTGCGCGGCGAGGGGACCCAGCCGCGTGGAGGTCCTTCGCATTGGCTTTCGAATTGTACGCTCTCGCATTCTGTGCCACGACGCTGTTGCCAGAAAATTTTCACGTATCGCTCTATCCCGGTTGGATTGGTTTGCTCGGGTCCAGACTAACGACCATTTCGGCCATCTTCGCGTTGTGTTTCCTGGCTCTTCTGAAACCCCGGCAGTGGCACTTCGTAGGATTGGCGGCGTGCGCCGTGGTCTTCTTTGGCTTCTTGTGGCAGGACACAAAATGGCTCAATCGGTTGGAGGCCAACGCGGAAGAAATCACGAGAGCGCTTCCGATGGGAACAAGGGTGGTACCGACCGTCTGGGCGGCGCCGGGGTCGCGCGTGTCGTTCACCGGACACGTGGTGGACCGTGCCTGCATCGGACATTGCTTCAATTACGCCAACTATGAACCTGCGTCCGGAGAGTTCCGGGTTCGTGTGCGCCCCGGCAGTAACGTAGCCACGGCCTCCTCCGATGATTCGGAAGAGATGGAATCGGGGGAGCATGAAATTCAGGGTGAGGATCTTCCGCTCAAGGAGATCTATCAGTGCGATGCCGGCGACCTAGCGAAGCTGTGCATCCGCGCCCTGGAACCCGGCGAGAAGAACGGGCGCATCGGCTACAAACCGCCCCCTCCGTAGGCGCGAAAGCCCCGCCCCAGCCCGCCAGCCGCTTGGAGACAAATTGGCTCTTGCATGAGGCCAATTTCTGTTAAAATTGGCTGAAGGTGAGAGACAATGCTTCCACTCCATCTCCAGCCGCAAAGCCACGTTCCGCTGTACATCCAACTTCGCGACCAATTGCGTGCCCTTGTGCATGCGGGTGATTTGCGTCCCGGCGACCGCATCCCCGCCAGCCGTGAACTGGCCACCATGCTGGGCGTGCATCGCACTACAGTTGCAAATGCCTACGCCGAACTCGAATCGGAGGGGCTCATCCAGGGCCACGTTGGCCGCGGCACGTTTATCCGGGGCAACGGCAATGGATTGAAGATTACGCCTCCTGCTCCGCCGGTCTTGAATGGCAACGAAGGAATCCGCTGGGAACTGCTTTTTGCCGACGAGCGCGGCGAAGAGATCCTCAGCCGCCTCACCGCGAGCGTGCCGGAAGATGCCTTGTCGTTCGTGATGGCGCGTCCCGCGGAAGAGTTCTTCCCGGTCGAGGAGCTGCAGACTTGCGTGAACGCCGTGCTGAGGCGCGAAGCGTCGGAAGTGTTGAATCTTGGCCCTTCGGACGGCTATCCGCCGTTGAAACAAGCGTTGTTGGAAATGCTTCATCGCGACGGCATTTCCGCCAAGGACGAGAACCTGCTGATCACCGATGGTTGCCAGCAGTCTCTGGACCTGATCAGCAAAGCGTTTGTGCGTCCGGGCGATTCGGTAATCATGGAAAATCCGACGTATCCTGGCGCTGTGGCCATCTTCCATGGAGCACGCGCGCGCTGCCTCAGCGTGCCGATGAGGACGCATGCGGAGCCGGGTACGACGCTGGGGCTGGACCTGGAGGCGCTGGAAGCGACACTGGCCGCCAATCGAGTGAAGTTGATCGTGGTAACGCCGGATTTCCATAATCCGACAGGGACTTCGATGCCGCTGGCGTCGCGGCGAAAGCTCCTGGAATTGGCCGGACGGCACCAAGTCCCGGTCGTTGAGGATCACATCTACGCCCGTCTGCATTCGCGCGAGGAGCGCGTCCCTTCGCTGAAGCAGCTGGATCGCTCCAACCTGGTCATTCACATTGACAGCTTTGCGAAGGTAGCGTTTCCGGGATTGCGGGTCGGATGGATCGTCGCTCCCGCCGCGGCGATTGAACGCCTGCGAATCGTCAAGCAGACAACTGATCTGCACACCGATCAACTTGCGCAAGCGACACTCGCGGAGTTCTTGCGGCGGGGACTCTTTACGAAGCATCTAGCAAAGATGCGAAAAGTCTATACGTCGCGGCTCGCGGCACTGGACGAAGCGCTACGTAAGAACATGCCGGAGGGCACACGCTGGACGCGGCCCGAGGGTGGCATGTGCCTCTGGCTGGAGCTGCCGCCTGGCTTCGACGCCAGCGAACTGCTCATTCACGTGAAAGAACGCGGCGTGCTCTTCGCGCCAGGACGCTATTTCTACGTGCAGGGACCGCTGCCAAACACGCTGCGTCTCGGTTTTGCCAGCCTGGATGAAAAGCAGATTGCGCGTGGCGTCGCGACGCTGGCGGATTTGCTGCGCATCGAGATGAGAAAACGGCAACGTGGTGTTCGCCGGGCGGAACGCAGCCGCGTGGCGCTGGTCTAAAGAGAGTTGTCAGTCTTCAGTTTTTGGTTCTCAGTAAGAATGGGATGAGACTCCGACGGCAAGGATGGTCCATCGTGGTAGAGGGGCGAGGCGAGGAACTTTTGACTGAGACGATCACACTGGCACCAAATCCGGCGAACCGATGTTTTGGTTGCGGCGGGGACAATGCCGGCGGGATGAAGCTCACGTTCGAACAGGACAATGCGAACCGCAAAATTGTCGGGAAGTTTATTTTGGGCGAAAGGTATCAGGGCGGTGCGGGATTTGCGCACGGCGGAATCATCGCTGTGCTGCTCGACGAAGCGATGGGCAAGGTTTGCCGATTTCGAGAGGTTCACGCGGTGACCGCGGAACTGACGGTAGAGTATTTGAAGCCCGTCAATGTGCTGAACGAAATTATTGTCGAGGGCCACGAGACAGAACAAAAGGGAAGAAACCTGTTCATGGCCGGCGAGATTCGAAACGGAACCGGCGAAATTCTGGCAAGAGGCAAAGCCCGATTTGTGGTGATTGGGCAGAAGTGAATCGAGATTTGACGGCGCACAGCCGCCGAAAAGATCAGGGAACGAGAGGAGAAGCGAAATGGATGCGAAGAAGGTGAATGGAAGCGGCAACGGAAACAAAGGCTCAAATGAATGGCGCGTGAAAGTCGGCCTGGCCGAGATGCTCAAGGGCGGCGTCATCATGGACGTCACCAACGCTGAGCAGGCCCAAATCGCCGAGAAGGCTGGCGCGTGCGCGGTAATGGCGCTGGAGCGCGTGCCGTCTGACATTCGCAAAGAGGGCGGAGTGGCGCGCATGGCGTCGATCAAAGTGATTCGCGAAATCATGGCCACCGTGACGATTCCGGTGATGGCCAAGGTACGCATCGGCCATTTTGCCGAAGCAGAAGTGCTTCAGGCCCTGGAAGTCGATTTTATTGATGAGAGCGAAGTCCTGACTCCCGCGGACGAAGAGAATCACATCTGGAAGCACGATTACCGCGTGCCGTTTGTTTGCGGCGCGCGCAACCTGGGCGAAGCGCTGCGCCGCATTGCCGAAGGCGCGGCGATGATTCGAACGAAGGGCGAAGCGGGTTCCGGCAATGTGGTCGAGGCCGTTCGCCACATGCGCACGATTATTAGCCAGATGAAGAAACTGACGACCATGCGCGAGGACGAGCTGATGCACGAGGCCAAAGAACTTGGCGCCCCCCTCGATTTGATTCGCCAGATCGCCAAGACGGGGAAGCTCCCGGTGCCGAATTTCTCTGCTGGCGGCATTGCCACGCCGGCGGACGCGGTGCTGGTTCGCAAACTCGGTGCGGAAGCGGTTTTCGTCGGCTCAGGAATTTTCAAATCCAGCGATCCCGAGGCTCGCGCTAAGGCTGTTGTCAAAGCCACGACGCATTTTGAAGATCCGAAGGCCGTTCTGGAAGCTCACGAAGAACTGGGCGAAGCAATGAAGGGTCTGGATATTCGTCAGATGGAAGAAAAGGACATGCTGTCCACCCGTGGTTGGTGAACGAAGTTCGCAGTCGCCAGTGGTCAATTGTTAATCTGCGAAAAGCCCTTTCTTAAGCACACCGTTCATGCGCTAGGAAGTCTCCGCGAAGAGTATTTGTATTTTTTGGGGAACGTACTCAGGAGCTGAGAAGGTGAAGATCGGTATTCTTGCGGTACAAGGGGATTTTGAGGCGCATGCCGCGATGCTGGAACGACTCGGGGTGGCGAGCATCGAGGTGCGCACTCCTGCCGGCCTGGATGGCTGCGACGGTCTGATTCTTCCCGGTGGGGAAAGCACGACGCAACTGCAATTCTTGCAGGAAGAGGGCCTTGCCGAAAAGATCCGGCAATTTGCCGCCCGAGGTAGTGCTATCTTCGGAACGTGTGCCGGTGCTATCTTACTTGCCAACGAAGTGCGTAATCCCAAACAAGATTCGTTAAAGCTTCTCGACATCACGGTGCTGCGCAATGGGTATGGCCGGCAGGTAGCCAGCGATGTGGTCAGCGGCCCGTCGAAATTGAAAAAAGAGCCGCTGGAAATGGTTTTCATTCGCGGCCCCATCATCGAGCACGCCGGACCGGATGTGGAAGTTCTGGCCGAATACGCCGGGAAGCCGGCCCTCGTCCAGCGTGGTCGCATTATGGCCGCCACGTTTCATCCCGAATTGACGGACGACACCACCGTCCATGAACACTTTCTCGGCCTTGCAGCGAACGGCACAAACTCCGCAGCGAGCAGCGCGAAGTCCAAATGGTGAAAAAGGCAAAGAATACACAGCCGGATGCGCGAACTTCAAACCGGACTAAAGTTTTGTTCGTATGCGTGGGGAATGCCTGCCGCAGCCCCATGGCTGAGGCCATCGCCCGCTATGATGCGGCGGACGTCATTCAACCGTCGAGCGCGGGATTGGAGCCACTCGGCTCCGTCGCCGAACTGACCAAGGAAACTCTAGCAAGAAACGGATACTCAGCGAAGGGGCTCACGTCCGACGCGCTGACTCATGGCGCCTACGAAACCGCGGACATCATTATCAACATGACTGGCAAGCCCTGGGGCGACGATTTCGTCGGTCATACGAAAGTGGAAGACTGGATTGTGGAGGACCCGTACGGCGCTGATCCCGGAACATACCAGAGAGTGTTCGAAAGCATCAAACGACGGGTGAACCAATTGGCCGTTGCGCTGCGCGAAAAGCGGCAACACGGAATGTCTGCGAAATAGGAGTTCCTTTGCGGCGGGAAAAAACCAGCGTATCGCAGGAAGATTACCTGAAGGCAATTTGGGAAATGCTCGAAGAAGACCATCCGCCCATCAGCGCGCGCCTGGCGGAAGAACTCAACGTCACACCTCCGGCAGTAACCGCGGCGTTGAAGCGCATGACGCGCGACGGCCACGTGCGTGTGGAACGCAGCGGCCGCATCGATCTCACTCGGAAAGGCCGCAAGATTGCCGAGCGGCTTGCGCTGCGCCACCAGCTCGCCGAGATGTTGCTGACCGAAGTGATCGGGCTTTCCTGGGCGAAATCTCACGACGAGGCGGAACGCCTGGAGCACGCCATCTCCCCCGAAGTGGAGGCTCTGCTCTTGAAGCGATTTGGCAACAAGAAGAGCTGTCCCCATGGCGTGCCTATGCGCGGAGGCATCGCCAAGCTGCGTGAGCAGGGAGCGGTGTTGCTTGCGGATTTGCGCGCCAAGGAAGCGGCGGAAATCCTTTGCGTCTACGAAAAGGACGCCCAGTTCCTGGAATTTCTGGAAGGCCTCCGGCTTCGCCCATCCACAAAAGTCGAAGTTTTGAAGCGCGAGTACGACGAAACCATGACTCTCCGCGCTGGCGGGAAAACCATGCACCTTGGCAAGCCGGCCACCAGCCGAATCTGGGTCCAGAGGCTGACGGCTTAAAAAGTCAGGACGCAGGGCCACACCGACAGCCAGTTGCGCCATAGCATCGGAACTTCACTTTCGCTCGTCAAGAAGCGCCTTCAGGCGGGCGAAGCCTGTGCGGCTGACTGGCAGGCGCGTGCCGTCGGCGAGGATCGCGAGGCGGCTTTCCTTTCCGTAAGGCTCGATGCGCGCGACGCGCTCGAGATTCACGATGTAGGAACGGTGGATGCGAACAAAGTCAGCCGGGTCTAGGCTGGCCTCCAGACCTGCGATCGTTTGTTGCTTGAGATGTTTCTTTCCCTGCGTCGCCAGAGCCACATAGTCATCCTGTGCTTCGGCGTAATCCAGTTTTCCAACCGGAATAAGGGTGACCTTCGTGCCGTCTTTGACGACCAGGCGCTCGGCAAATTGCTGCGGTGGACGAGCCGCAGCCGCCAGTTCCGTGGGAGCGAGCAGTTTTTCTCCCAGCCGGTTCTTCGCGCGTTCAACCGCTGCATCGAACCGTTCCCGACCAATGGGCTTCAACAGATAGTCGATGGCATGCACATCGAAAGCGCGCATCGCATATTGGTCGTACGCGGTCACAAAAATTACCGGCACATCCGTGCCAATCAATTCCAAGACATCGAAGCCCGTCAATTTGGGCATCTGCACATCGAGAAAGATCAAATTCGGCCGGTGCTCCCCCACCGCCTTCACCGCTTCCATGCCATTCGCGCACTCTGCCGCGATTTCGATCTCCGGATGCGATTGCAACAATTCTCGAATGATGTGGCGCGCCAGCTCCTCATCATCCACGATGAGCGCCTTCCATCGCTTGACCTGAGAAGCACTCACGCTTTTTCCTCGCTCTCGGCAGGAAGGAACAAGCTGACTTGAAATAGCTCGCCTTCGGCGCTCACGTGAAGGCTGGCTTCATTTCCGTAACGCGCTTCCAGCCGTTGTTGGACATTTTTCAACCCGCGGCCCCCAGATCGGCGGGGCGGCGCCTCGGGGTCCCATGAATTTTCCACGAGAATTGACAAGCGGCCGTTTTGCCGTTCCGCACTGAGCCGCACCTGGCCTCCTTCCGGGAGACTGGCGATGCCGTGTTTCACGGCGTTTTCAACAAGCGGCTGCAACAACAAGGGTGGCAACATACAGGCCTTGGATTCTTCCTGAATGTCTTCCTGCATCCTCAAGCGATCGCCAAAGCGAACTTTTTCAATTGCAAGATATTTTTCCAGTAGCTCGAGTTCCTCCGAAAAACGCACAAGCGTTTTTTCTCCTAATCCCAGAGTCATGCGCAGAAAGTCCCCCAGCAGGACGCACATATCGCGCGCCCGCGAAGGATCGATGCTCGTCAGCGCGCTGATGGAATTCAAGCTATTGAACAGGAAATGCGGGTTGATCTGGGCCTTCAACGCTTTCAACTCCGCGTCCCGCGCATGAATATTGGTCTCCAGGACGCGGGCTTCCGCTTCACTCGAAGCCTCCAACGAGAGAATGACGTAGTGAGAAGCAACCGCCAGCAGGTAAAGCAAGAAGCCCGCGGCAAAAAAGATTCGCGTAAGCGGCGCAAAGCGCTGGTCCAGCCCGTGGAACGCGGCCGTCTTCGCAAGGAAATAGACCAAAGCCAGCGCCAGCCCCACCCACAGCGCACTCACGAGCGCCGCAGCCGTGATGTGTCCTAGAAAAAGTCGCAGGGTGTTTTCCGGCTGGATGGGAGCGCCTTTGCTCGTATACCAAGCCGACAGGCAGATAAAGGCGTAAAGAAGGCAAAGGGGAATCACAATGGCCGCGGCTTCAACCCAGCGTATCGTCCCGCCCGCGGTCGTAAGGAACGCAAGAATTACAGCCAGTGGAATCCACGCCACCAGGTACGGCCCAAATCGGTTGCGAGTGAGCAGCGGGTGCATCGGAGGGGCTCAGTTCTTAATCTCCACTCCTCCGAAGATGACAGCGCCGGACAGGATTAATACTTTTCGGCGAGGATCGCTTGGATCGGAGTTGCGCCGAATGCGCGTCTTGTCCGAAATACCTCCAAAAATGGGCGTCCCGCGAAACGCGACTTGCCAAGTCTCTGGCAGCCGAATCTCGATGCCGCCAAAGATGGCGTTGATGTCCAGAGTGGCTTCGTCGGCCTGCATGTTAGCGTCGGTCAAGTCGATCTCGACACCGCCAAATACGGCGGTGATTTGACCTCCTTGAAAGTCCTGAGTCGTCACGCGCCGCTCAATGCCGCCAAAAACGGCGGATTCATTCAATGTTGTTCGCGGATCGCCTCCTCCGGCAGGCACGGGAGGCCGATTTCGCGCTTCGATCGCGCTCCACATCAACACCAGCCCGACGGCGATCAAGAAAATCGGCCAAATATCGTTCCAGCGGAGGTGCCAGATGCCCAGTTCATTCAGTTGGAGTAGAGCGCCCCCCGTAATCATCAAAATGCCCCACAGGCGACGCTCCTGCGTCATGATGTTCGGAATACCCGCGCAAATCAGGAGCAGTGGCCAGAACCGCCACAGCCGGTCCATGGAAAGGATGCCCATGTGATCGAGCAGCAGCGCGACACCGCCCAGAACCAGAAGCGCGCCCCAGAAAAGACCGCTTGTGCCTTGTCGGCCAAGATGTATGCCAACCACCATGGGTCCGCGCCGCGGACCTCGAGGGCTGCCCCCTGTTCCAATGCTTTCGTGAATCCGGTTATGGATCTGATCGCGAAGATCTTCGGCGAATTTGTGGGGATCGAATTTGTTCTCGTCGCTCATGAACGGTCTCCCCTGGTCGAACAACTCGAACTGCCTTTCGTTGCCACGAAGCGGCCTCCGAATGCATATCGCAGCAGAATTGCCCCGATGATGACCAAGAGTAGCGGCCAGAATGATACCAAGATCTGCTGGAGAGCAGAGAAAAACCCTGCGCGATCAAACGTGTAGGTCTGCGCTGTATGCAACGCCGCCAATCCGAGTGCCGGGAGCGCTCCCAGAGCTTCGTTCGCCGAAATGCTGGCGAAACTCCCCGTGGAAGATAAAACTCCATCCACATTGGCGAAGAGAATCATGAAGCCCAGCGCGACCAGCGCTGCTCCTGTGATTGATTTCAGGGTTTTTGTCGATGGCTGCCGCGATTCCATGGTGGGCTCCTGAAGGGCGGTTTCCTTGCCCCAAAGCGAGAATAGGGGGCTCCGAACACGCCTGCACCAAGGATTCGGCAGGAAAGGACCATTTACCGGCGAATGGTGGCTGCGGAGCGGGGAATGGCGCTGCGGGCTCACCCCCGGAGGGGCAGCGGAACTCCTTGCAATATGGAACCGTTAGGAATATCGTACGCGGCACGCGTCGGGACTTCCTCCAGCAAGGTTCTCGTCCTCAAGTTGCTAGGAGTCATCGAATGGACAGGTCTGTGGAAAAAACCCACCAGAATCGTGTGGAGCGATGGCGCTGGCTTTTGTACGTGGTGCTGGCGTTGGCAGGTGCATCTTTGACTTTCGTTGGCGCACGAGCCCAGCAGAAAGCCACCGATGACACCACCTTTCGCAAGCTGGTGGACAACTTCTGCGCCGCCTGGAGCACCGGGAACGCGGAGGCGCCGGCCAAGTTCTATGCGAAGGATGGCGGGCTCGTTTTCTACGATGTGGCCCCGTTCGAATACCACGGCTGGAAGGAGTACCACGACGGAGTCCAGAAGGAGTTTTTGGACAATGCCTCGGAGATCAAGCTCACGGCCGGCAAAGACCTGAAAGTGACCCGCCGCGGCATGATCGCTTGGACGATTGTGCCAATGCACCTGATGGAAAAGACCAAGGACGGAAAGACTTTAGAAATGGACCTCCGGTATACCGGGATCTGGGAGAAACGCGGCGCCAATTGGGTGCTTGTGCACGACCATCTTTCAGCGCCCGCTGCCGGAAGCTAAAATCTTGAAGATGAGGGCTGGGCCAATCGCCCATTGCGCAAGAAAATGTTCAAGACCATTCAGTATTACTGGAATGCCGCTCGAGGCTACCGCTTCAATCCGTGGAAGAGTCCCTACTTGTGTTGGCGCTTTGAGACGTTCCTCGGGAAAGAGGCGGCCAACATGACCGCCGGCAAGTTCTTTCACCTCACCTGGAAATACCGCGCCCACATGGAGCGTTTTGTAGACTGGGCGGCGGAAAGACAGCGCTTTCAGCGCCGCCGACACGCCTGACCCAGCTCACTGATTGTTCTCACACGCATACGCATGCCTTCGATGGATACCTCTGTCCGGAGGTATACTAGGAGCTGAGAGGAGGATCCGTGGAAGAACTGAAGATCCTCCAGAAAACGGAAAAGCTTCACGAAGCCCGCTGGTGGGAAGCCGAGCCGGATGGGCGAGTCCATTGCTACCTCTGCCCGCGGCATTGCCACATCCATCCCGGCCAGGCTGGTTTTTGCTTCATCCGCATCAACGAGGGCGGGAAGCTATATAGCCTGGGCTACGGCGCTCCGGCCGCGTTGCAAGTCGACCCCGTCGAGAAAAAGCCGCTCAACCATTTTCTTCCGGGCACTCGTGTTTTCAGCATGGGGACCGCTGGCTGCAACATGGGTTGTTTTTTCTGCCAGAACTGGGACATTTCAAAATCGCGCTCCGATCAGGTTCGTTCTCAGCCAGTGCCTCCCGAGGATGTGCCGTTGCTGGCGCTGAAGTACGGCTGCGATTCGATCGCGTTTACCTACAATGAACCAACCATCTGGGGCGAATACGTCATTGATATTTGCCGCGAAGCGAAGAAACATGGCTTGAAGACCGTCATGGTAACGAACGGCTACGTCACCTATGACGCCTTCCACGACATCTACGACCACATCGACGCGGCAAACGTGGACCTCAAAGCCTTCACCGAGAATTTCTACGGCAAGATCACGCTGACGCATCTTCAGCCCGTGCTGGAAACCCTCGAGTGGCTGAAGAAGGAAACCAATGTGTGGTTCGAGATTACGAATCTGATGATTCCGACCTTGAACGACGACCCCGCGGAAACTCGAAAACTCGCCGATTGGATCCTCGCGCACCTCGGGCCGGATGTGCCGCTCCATTTCACCGCGTTTCACCCCGACTTCAAGCTGCAGGACAAGCCACGGACTCCCGCTGCGACTCTCGACCGCGCCCGGCAGATTGCGCTCGACGCCGGCCTACGCTACGTCTACGAAGGAAATATCTACAGCGACGGCGCAAACACCTACTGTCCACAGTGCAGGGAACTGCTTGTACGCCGATCCTGGCATGACGTTTTGCAAAACAGCATCAAGGACGGCTCTTGTCCGAAATGCGGATGTTCCATTCCCGGCGTCTGGTCAAAGGGTGAAACCACGACCGTGCCATCTGGAAAAACGGCGATGGCCGCGGCCCGGCGGTACAGCCATTTGAATCTGTAACCCCCGCTTCGCATCACGGATGGAACGAATAAAATCCCGGTCCCACGCGCATGGCGTGATGCCACGCGACCGGGAACGCCCACCACACCAGAGTCCCCAGAATCCCTTGCGCGACCGCCAGCGGAACAATGTTGCGGTCGCGAGCGAAGAGCCAGGACATTGCTGTTCCCCCGATGAACGTCAGGGGAATGAGAACCGGATTGGGCCAATGCAGCCCAGCAAAGATGGCGCCGGCAAGAAGACAAGCGCGGACGCGATTCTCGGTAGCCGCAAGAAGTCGATTGGTGAGAAGGGAATTCAGCCCTACCTGTTGAAGCAGGCAAAACGCCATGTAACTAAAGAAGTGTTTTGGGATCAAAAGATGGCTGGGCGGGCGATGGAAAGCACCGAGAAAAAGGCCCAGGATACAGAGCGCCACCATCAATGGGATGAGAACCAAACCGGCTCGCAAGGTAGCGCTCCACAAATTATCAGCCCGCCAGCCAAGCGTCTTGGGAGTGTCCCCGTGAATGAGAAAGCTGACCACCAGCCAGACGGGAAACACGATCCAAGATTGCCAGTACGAATCCTGGAGCTGCCAAATGTACCAGGCAATAAAAACGGAAAGGGCCAGCACCTCCACCAGGTTGAAGGCACGAGAGATCTTCATGCTTGCAAAAGTATCATTCCGAGAGGTGTTCCTCGTCCGGATGGCTGAGATCGAGAAGCCGGAGCGCGCTCTCAAATAACCCGTCAATGTCCTGCTCGCTGGCTTCGTGCGGGGCGAGAAATTCGTGGAGATCGAAATCCGGAAATCCTCGATTCGTTATGCGCGCGGGAAGGAGCTGCCGCAAGCGCCGCGATTCGATGGTTCCAAGCTCGCGAATTTCCTCGAAAACAACCCGTTGGAGCGGATCTTGAAAAATGGCCGGATCGAGTAAATGGCAAATCTCCAGGCGAGTCCCGCTCTTGATCAACACCGAGCAGAGAAGTCGTAAAGTATTTCTCTCCAGCGTGGAACGGGCCTGTGCTCCGTTACTTCGCACGTGAATCCTCATTTACATCCAACGTCGAGCCCCAGGAAAAGCAAAGCTCTTGAATCTCGAAGAATGCTCCGTACATCAAAGATGTGCAAGTCATACCAGATGAGATGATACTAATTTAAGCTAGGTTGCGTTCGGAGGGGCGGAACGGATGGCGCAAAAACATCGGGTCGTCATTCTTGGCGGCGGATTCGGCGGCTTGGCTGCGGCGCAAAAGCTGAAGCGGGCACCCGTCGAAGTAACACTGATCGATCGCCGCAATTTTCATCTTTTCCAGCCGCTGCTCTACCAAGTGGCCACCGGATCGCTTTCCCCTGGCGACATTGCCGCTCCTTTGCGCGGCGTATTAAGTCGCCAAGAGAATGCCCGCGTCCTGCTCGGGGAAGCGGCGGACGTGGACCCGGAAGCCAAACGCGTAATTCTCCGCGACGGCGCCACGTTCGAATACGACACTCTCATCGTCGCCACGGGTTCGCAATCGTCCTACTACGGAAAGGATTCCTGGCGCGAATGGGCGCCCAGTCTGAAGTCCGTCGAGGAAGCGACTGCCATCCGCCATAAAATTCTCTACGCGTTCGAACGCGCCGAGCGTGCTGACACGCCGGAACAAGCACGAGCCTGGCTTACCTTCGTCATCGTGGGCGCCGGTGCGACCGGGCTGGAGCTTGCCGGAGCCCTCGCTGAAATCGCCACCGAAACGCTGCGCCACGATTTTCGAAAAATCAATCCGCGAGACGCCCGGATAATTTTGATGGAGGGTGCCCCGCGCGTCCTGGGAGCCTTTCCTGAGGATCTTTCCGCCAAAGCGGAAAAGTTGGTTACAGGTCTCGGCGTGGAAGTCCTCAAAGGCGTCATGGTAACCAATATTGGCTCGGACGGCGTCACTTTCAAGCACGGGGATTCCGACGAGTCCCTCACGGCGAAGACCGTCCTCTGGGCCGGAGGCGTCACGACGACACCGTTCGGTCTCAAGCTTGCCAAAAATACCAAGTCAGAAACCGACCGCAGCGGCCGCATCAAAGTGAATCGCGATCTGACCATCCCGAACTACCCTGACATTTTTATTATCGGCGATCAGGCGAACTCGATCACGAAAGACGGCAAATCCTTGCCGGGCGTCGCGCAGGTGGCCATGCAGGGCGGTGCCTACGTCGCCAAAGCCATTCGTTCTCGTTTGAAAGGGAAGCGCGATCTTCCGCCTTTTCACTACTTCAATAAAGGAGATATGGCGGTCATTGGCCGCGCCGCGGCCGTCGCCAATATTTTCGGCCTCCACATTTCGGGCCTTCCCGCATGGCTGATCTGGCTCTTCGTTCACTTGATTTACATCGTCGAGTTTCAGAGCCGCGTGGTCGTCTTCATCCAGTGGGGATTCGAATATCTCACCTTCAGTCGCGGCGCGCGCCTAATTACCGGCACTGCCGCGACCGATTCCGTGGGAAAGTCAGGAGCGATGGGAAATACGGGCGATGGCCGATGAGAATCGCCAATGCAACAAATCATCGAATCCGGAGTGTTTGGGCTTAGCATCGCCAAGGTCGTGCCGACGTTTGACTCCCGCGCGGGCAAACTCAACGCCCCAGAAACGTTTCGATTTTTTCGGCCTCCGGTTCCGCCAAAGCCAGATATTTCTTTGCACTCTTGAGATCTTGCCTCTGCAGCGCCTCCAGCGCCTTGCCGAGATAAGTACGCAGCCGTGCTTGCGCGGCCACGATGTCGCCGCGCAATTGCAATCCTTGCGCGTTTTGTTGCCGTTGCAAACTATCAAGGCTTGCATCGATCGCCGCCTCGCGCCCGGAAAGCTGATCCGCCTGGTGCTCAAGTTCCTCCAGTTGAGCAGCATCTGGCGCGCCCGCTCGAGTACGCGCTCTGCTATCGGCTGGTTGCTGCTCCTGCTCTCCATTCGCTGCCGAACTTTGGGCTGCAACGTTTCCCGGATTCGCCACGCGTGTGCTCGGAGTAGTACTGTTTTGAACTTTGCTCGCGTCCAGGGACGATTTCACGCCTGGCGCTCCTTGGGCTGGCTCTGTCGCGTTTAAATCTTTTGTGGGAGCCGTCTCCCCAGCCCCCACCGCCGCCGGAGAATTTGCAGCAGGACCGGGATTTGCCGCCTGAGGACTGACCGCGCTGGTGTCCGCCGGCTTTGGCGTAGCGTCCTTCGCCGGCAACGAAGCACCCTCTTTCGCTCGGGTCTTCAACCAGTGAGGCGCAGAGATTCCCGCAGCCACCAAAACCAACAACACGATCAGCGCTCCAAGTCCGATGTACAGTCCTCGATGCCCTTTGTCGCTCAATTGCGCCACCGGCATTTGCGCGGCTTGGCTGGTCGCCGGCGAATCTTGCCATTCCTTGCTCTGGCTCAGGGGAACCGTGGACGTTTTCCGTAGAACCGCTTCTGTCGCAGGGCTTGCCTGCTCCGCGGAAAGCGCTTGCGTACGTGCTCCGATCTCTCCCAGGCCAGCCGCAGCGCTTTGCACAGCTTCCAAAAACGCATCCGCGGACGGAAACCTCTGTGCCGGCTCTTTCTCCATGGCCTTCAAAATGATTTTGCTCACGGCCTCCGGCAAATCCGGCTTCAATTCAATCGGTGGCTTCGGCACTTCTCGCAGGTGCGCCTGCAAGATGGAAAAGTGGCTGTCCGCTTGAAACGGCCGTTGCCCCGTGACCATCTCGTAGAGCGAAACTCCGACCGAGTACAGATCGGAACGCGTATCTACCGGAGCGCATTTCACTTGCTCTGGCGACATGTAGCTCAGCGAACCCATCGTTGTGCCGGTCATCGTAAGTCCCATGTCGGGGCCCGAGCGCGCAATGCCGAAATCCATCAGCTTGATGACACGTTCCGGAGTCAACATCATGTTGGAAGGTTTGATGTCCCTGTGGATGACTTGCCGCTGGTGCGCGTAGCTCAGCGCGGAGAGCACTTGACTGATGTAATTGAGCCCGTCCCGAAGAGGAATCGCTCCTTGTTCCACGCGGGCGCTCAGCGTGGTGCCCTCCAGGTACTCCATGATCATCACCAGTTGGTTGTCAATTGTAAGCGCCGTCCGCAGCGCCGCGATGTTTGGATGATTCAAGCTCGCCAGGACCTTGATTTCGCGCAAGAACCGGTCCGCCAGTTCTTTCTGGTCCGCGAGGTTTGGCAAAAGCACTTTCATCGCTTCGATGCGGTCCGATAAAACATTCCGCACCTTGTAGACCTTGCCCATGCCGCCAACGCCGAGCACCCCCAAAATCTCGTAGTCGCCTTTTCGCGTGCCAACTAGTTCTTCGCTCATAGCACCACTCCTTGCGAAGCCTTCGATGGCCTAAGATACTGCATTTCCCGCTCTGGAAGTACAAGAAGTCCTTGCTAAACCCGAATGAGGCAGTATCTTCACTCGTGCTCGTTGATGATTGTGGCAAACGACTGATTTTCGATCAGCACGGATTTGCAATCGCAACCGTCAGTTCGCTCCAGGATCCATAATAATTTGTTTGGGATGCGCTCGATGTCTGGCCTTAACCATCAAGCACTTGGAAGTGGTGCCGGGGGCCAGAATCGAACTGGCTACGCCCGCCTTTTCAGGGCGGCGCTCTACCAATGAGCTACCCCGGCATATTTGAGCTTTTCAATTTTAGGGGCGATGGGCAGTAGTGTCAATTCGCCTTGCTGGATGGGTGGAAAGTCAGCGATTTCTCGATAGTTCCCTTTAGTCCCACACGCTCCATGCGAGATACGGTTGCGAGATGGACTCGATGATATCGTCTGGGTTTTCATCCAGAACGGAGCTCTCTCCGTCCACTGCTTTGAAGCGAACGTTTACTTTGATGTATGGGCATTCGATGAGCACATAAGTCTGCTGTGTTCGCGTGGAAAGACCGCCTTCCGTTTGGAATACCTTGAGCAGGTCCCTCCTGCGCCTGCCGGGTTCAACTGTGCTGATTTGCCTCAAAACCTTCGCGATCCACTTTGTCCGCTCTTCGCTAAGCGCAGCGGACACCGGAACGGACTCGTCTTGTATCTGCGCTTGGCCCTTGGCCCACTGGGGAAGCAAGCTTTCGTCGGGTGGCTCTTCCAGTTTCTCAATCTGATGAGCCGTTGCCGTATCGTAGAGGGCATATGTTCCCTGGCGATTTCGCGGCCCAGAGTAGACGGCGACTTCCTGACCGTCCTTCCAAAAATGCCAATCCAGAATCGGTGCTCCTGGCTGAATGATTTCTCTGTGCCCGCCCTTGCGATAAATTTCCAATTGCAGCGAGGGCACAAAATTCCCGCGTTCCTGATCCTGCATCACTAGACAGCCAACCGTTTGCTGATCGTTGGCGACATGGGCTTCCGAGCAATGCTTCGTGGTAGCCATCAAGATAAGCTTTCCTTGGTCGGAGCTCACGTAAATGTTTCCCTTTTCGTCGAATTCCGCTTGCTTGGTGTATTCGAACTGTTGCCCTTGCAAGAGTCCGGGCGCTGATGCTATTGCAAGCCCGAGTAGAAGTGATGCCACGGTTGATTTCCACATAGCTAACCTCTTCGGCGTGGGACGTAAGTCGATTACGGATTGATTTTCCTACGCTCTCGCTCGTACCGTTGAGACTGGACACTGAAAACTGAAAACAATTCCTTATTGAGCGGATTCGTCGAATTCCTTCATCCAGTTGCGGTTCTTGAGCACCTCTCGCGGCTTGGTGCCGTCCGGCGGACCGACGATGCCGTCCTTTTCCATGAGGTCAATCAAGCGCGCGGCGCGGCCGTAGCCGATGCGCAACCGGCGTTGCAGCGTGGAAGTGGAAGCGCGCCCGGCGTCGCAGACCACGCGAATCGCGTCCTGGTAGAGGTCGTCATCAACATCCTCCGCGCCTTCAGGCTCGCCGTCCGATTCGCCCACAACTTTGCCGTTCTCGTCCTTCGGAGCTTCGAGCAGCTCCTCCTGGTATTTCGCTTGCGCCTGCTGACGCCAGAAATCGCACACGGAAGTAATCTCGTCTTCCGTGACCAGCGGGCCGTGAATGCGATGCAGCCGCGCGGACCCAGCGGGCAGGTACAACATGTCGCCTTTTCCAAGGAGCGATTCCGAGCCATTCGAATCAAGAATCGTCCGCGAGTCCACCTTGCTGGCCACGCGGAACGAGATGCGGGCAGGGAAGTTCGCCTTGATCAACCCGGTAATCACGTCCACCGACGGCCGCTGCGTCGCCAGGATCAAGTGGATGCCCACCGCGCGCGCCATCTGCGCCAGCCGCGTGATCGATTCCTCGACGTTGTTGGTGTCCACCATCATCAGGTCCGCCAATTCGTCAATCACGATGATCAGGTAGGGAAGCGGCTTGTGCTCCGTCTCTTCCAGGTTGTCGAAGAGCGAGAGCGACTGCTCCTTCTTGAACGTGCGGTTGTACTGGTCAATGTTTCGAACGCCGCGCTGCGCCAGCAGTTTCAACCGATTCTCCATCTCGCGCGTGGCATTGCGCAGCACATTCGAAGCAATCTTCGGATCGGTCACCACCGGCGCAATCAAGTGCGGAATGTTTTCGTAGAGATTCAATTCCAGCCGCTTGGGGTCCACCAGCACCATCTTCACTTCTTCCGGGCTCGCCTTATACAAAATCGACATCATCAGCGAGTTAATGAAAACGCTCTTGCCTGTACCCGTAGAACCCGCAATCAGCAAATGCGGCATCGCCGCCAGGTCCGTCACGCGCATGCGCCCATGCAAATCGCGCCCCATCGCCAAGGTGAGCTTGCTGGGCGAATTAATAAACTCCGGCGCCTCGATGATTTCCCGCAGCGCGATGGTCTGCCGGTTCAGATTGGGCACTTCGATGCCAATCGTGGATTTTCCGGGTATGCGCTCGATCAGAATCGATTCCGCCTGCAACGCCAGGCAAAGGTCCTCGGTCAGCCCGGTAATCCGGCTGTACTTGATGCCCGCCTCGGGCTTGAATTCGAACGTGGTCACCACCGGACCAGGATTAATCTGCGTCACGCGCCCTGCTATGTCGAACTCCAGGCACTTTTCCTCGATCGCCCGTGCGCGGTCCTTCAGTTCCGCCTCATCCAATTTATGGCTGCGCTCGCCCTCGCGCAAAAGCGTTGGAGAAGGAAGCCTGTAGTTTGGATGGCCTTTCGCAATCTTGGGCTCGCCGCCTTTTTTCGCTGCCGGCTTTTCCGCCTCGCGGTTGAAAACAAAAATCGGGGCCTTGTGGGCAGCGTCCTTCGTTTCCTTCTCGTCCTCATCTTCCTCGGGTTCGGTCTTCCTCTTGAAGATGTCGCTGGCATCAGCAAGACGAATCGTCTTGCCAGGTTCGTCCAGCAGCTCGGCCTTTCCAAACGATTGCAGCGGAACAGACTTGCGCCCCGAGAGCCGCGATTCCTCCACGCGTCGCCGCATGCGCTGCTGCTCGCGCTCTTCGCGCCACGCATGCCAGCGCGCTTGCGCCTTCTGCAGAATGCCGAGCTTTTCGACCGCGCCAATCGGACCCTTCGGGCTGTGCGCCCAAGCGTGCGCGCCGGAGAAGGAAAAGCGCGTGGTCATGAACACGGCCGTCACCAGCAGCGCAACAGCAACAAGATTTGCGCCCCACAGATTGAACCCCGTACGCAGTCCGCCCGAAATCAGCGTCCCCAGAAATCCACCCGGAGGAACCGCGCCGCGCACCTCCGGAAAGTGCCACAGCGAGAGCAGGGAAGGAAGCGAGAGCAGCAGCAGTCCATATCCAACGAGCGTCGCCGTCTGCGAATCAATCGCCCGGCTGCGAAACCACCGCCAGCCCAGTACTAGCATCGCCGCAGGCAGCAAAAACGCCGCGAACCCAAAGATCTGAAAGAGAATGTCCGAACCGTACGCCCCGACCGGCCCAATCCAGTTGCGCGCCGGGCTTCCATCGGGCGGTGGCGCGCTTACATTGAACGCCGCATCCTTCGGCGAATACGACAGCAGCGCCAGCGCCATCAATACCGCCAGCGTGACGCACAAAAACCCAATCAGCTCATTCAGCCGCTTGTTTTCAGTTGGAGTCAGAAAGCGCACAAATCTCTCCTCAGCTTTTTTGGGGAAGGCTGAGTGTCGCGGCGGGTGCCGGCGCTATCGCAATCCCGCCTGGAGGAACGTCCGAACGAAGAAATCATACCAAACCGCGGTGGGCTGACAACAAATACTTTCGAAGTGTGTGTCGGTAAGAACGGCGGCAAGACGGCGAGCCTGTGTTTCGCGGCCACTTAGAAGCCCGTTCGCGCTGCCCAATACAAAACAGCGCTGCCGACCACGATCCGGTACACCGCAAACGGCGCGAATCCGTGCTTCCTCACCCACCCCAAAAACCACGCCACCGACCCATACGCCACGATGAACGACACCACAAATCCGATCGCCAGCACCACCCAGCCGTGCGGATCAATGTGTGTCACCCCAATCGCATTCTCGCCCTTGCCCCTCAACGATTTCAATAGGTCATAGCAGGTCGCCACCACCATCGTCGGGATCGAAAGGAAAAACGAAAACTCCAACGCCGATGCCCGAGACATTCCCGCCAACTGTCCCGCCGCTATCGTAGACATCGATCGCGACGTTCCCGGAAACACCGCCGACATAATCTGGCAAGCTCCGATCCAGATCGCCTGCCCCATGCTCATGTCTTCCATATGCCACGTATGAATGCGCGTTCCGGTAGCGCCCAATCCCGCGGCTTCTGAATCGGAATTCAGCTCGTCCACGATCCACATCACGAGTCCCCCGATCAACAGGGAACATCCCATGATGTATAGGCTTTCCAGATGCTTCCCGATCACTTTCGTAAGCAAGAATGCCGGAATCGCCGTAACCACAAACGCCACCATCACCAGGCTCAAAGGATGCGTCAGAAACGTGCGATCGCCGCGCTCGCCGCTTGGAAAACTGGAGAAAAGCTTCGCAATCCGCTCGCGAAAATAAACCGGCAAGCACAGAATCGCGCCCAACTGAATCACGATCGTATACATCTTCCAGTAACCGTTCGTCAGGCTGACGTGAAAGAGAGCCTCGGCAATGCGCAGATGCGCGGTCGAGCTGACCGGCAAAAATTCAGTCAGTCCTTCGACAATTCCCAACAGCAGGGACAAAATATAATCGTTCAACTGTTTTCTCCGGGGTGCGTGCCGGTCCTGAGCGCCGGCGCCGGCAAGAATTTGCGCATTTCGTAGGCGTCTAGCCGGCCCAGGTAGTAGCGCTTCAACACTGCTTCGATACGATAGCCGTGGCGCTTCCAGAAGGCAACCGCCGCTTCATTCTCGATTGCTGTTTCCAGCAGTATGGTTCGCACGCCGCGCGCCGCCAGGTTCGATTCCAGCTCCCGCAGCAGCGCCGTCCCCACCCCGTGCCGTCTCTGCTGTTCGGAAACATCCAACGTCAAAATATGTGCCAGCGGAGGATTTTCCTCGGACACGATGAAGCCCGCAAGGTGGCCATCTTCGACCGCCAGCACGCAATCCGCCGAAGCCATCGTCAAGAAATACCGCAGTGTCGTCTTCGAGTAGGAAATCCCAGGAGGGAAGCACGCTTGATCCAATTTATGAAGCGCCGCGAAATCATGCGGCTCGTAGGATCGCAGCGTCAGCGCCATGCCGCGATTGTAGAACAGTTCTTCCGTCGCGGCGGTTCTAGCGGCTCGCCGCTGGCATCTTTAATCCCAGCGCCTTCAGCGTGACCTCGTCAGCGATGGGCTTGCCGTTCTCCTTGGTCACCACGCCGAACCCCCCGCTGTAATCCCACATCGTCCACCCAATGCCGTACTTCTCTAGCGTCGTTCGAACATCCGAAATCCACGCCGCGCGGTCCTGCGGATTAGAAGTCTTTCGATACACGCCGAACTCGTTGCAGGTCACCGGGACATTCCATCGTGTGGCCCACGCGCCCACCTGCCCGATCTCACCGTCCACGCGCGAAGCGTTCCATCGGTCCAGTCCATAATGAATCGCCTGCAAGCGATTCACCGGATCGGGAATCAGCGCCGCTGCCGCTTGCACGTTCTCCGGCGTCGAAGGGTAGGGGAGCTCCTTCAAATAGTGCACGTAATTCGTGCTCCACGTCGCGCCCTGATGCGTGAAAATGTGCGGATCGTAAAAATGGAAGTTATAAATGATATTGGAATCCCGCAGCGGGTCGAAAAACAGCAGCTCATTCTCCGACGACCAATACGCTCCCGCAACAATAATCGTATGCTGCGGCGCGCCTTCCCGAATTGCCACCGCCACCTTGGTCTGCACTCCCTCCCAGCGAAATCGATCGTGGAATTCCGGCTCGTTCAGAACCTCAAAGAAAACAAACTGAGGATTTAGCGCCGAGTAGTGCCGGGCCAGCGCCCGCCAGTAATCCTCGAACTGCTCCACAAAGCCGTCGTCCGTCGCGAGTTTCTGCTTGAAATCACTCTCCGGATGCACGTCAATAATCACCGCCAGCCCGTGATCCAAAATCGTTTTCACAGCGCTGTCGAGGTATCCCAAGTAATCCGCCGGAATCTGGTCGGCCTGCCCACGCCGGAACATCGGCTGCGGATTCACGCTCAACCGCACGTGATCGAATCCCATCGCCTTGATCAACGCGATGTCCTGTGCCGTGGTCCACGTTTCGAAGTGCTCCTTGACATAGCCCTTCTGGTCATACACCTGCGCGAACCATTCGCTCAAATTTATTCCGTGACGCAAACGCGTCGCTCGTCGCTGCGCCAAGCTTGCGTCAGAATTGCCCTGCGCCAATCCCCTTGGCGCGCCAAGAAAGAGCGCGGCAAGCAGCATCAAAGTTGCAGCAGGAAAAAGTAGGGGCACGATAAATCGTGCCCCTCTTCGTACCCCGAATCGTATTGTCTCCCTCATAGTTTTACGGTGACGGTCTTCACCTCGGTGTAATTCGCCAATCCATACTCGCCCAATTCGCGCCCGATGCCCGACTGCTTGAACCCGCCAAACGGCGCCCCCGCATCGAACACGTCGTAGCAATTTACCCATACCGTCCCCGCGCGCACGCTGTCCGCAATCGCATGCGCCTTCTTGATGTCCTTCGTCCACACCGCCGCCGCAAGCCCATACACCGACTTGTTCGCCCGCTCCACCACTTCGCTCATGTCCTTGAATTTCAAGATGGACATGACCGGCCCGAAGATCTCTTCTTGCGCGATCTTCATGTTGTCCTGCACATCGGCAAACACCGTCGGCTCGATGAAGTAGCCCTTCTCGCCCACGCGGTTGCCGCCCGCCACCAGCTTGGCCTTTTCTTTCTTCCCGGCGTCAATGTACCCCATCACTTTGTTGAACTGGTCCTGATCCACCTGCGGCCCCTGCTCCGTGTTTTTGTCGAACGGATTGCCCACCGTGCGCTTCTTGGCGCGCGCCGCGCTCCGCTCCACGAATTCGTCATACGCCTTCTCTTCCACGTACAGCCGCGAGCCCGCGCAGCAGCACTGCCCCTGGTTGAAGAACAACGCAAAGTGCGCGCCCTCGATGGCCTCTTCCATATCCGCGTCCGCAAACACAATGTTCGGACTCTTCCCGCCGAGCTCCAGCGTCACGCGCTTCAGATTCGTGTCCGCCGCCGCTCGCATGATCAGATGCCCCACTTCCGTCGAGCCGGTGAACGCCACCTTGTCCACGTCCATGTGCCGCGCAATCGCCGCGCCCGCCGTAGGCCCATATCCCGGCAGCAAATTCACCACGCCCTCGGGGAACCCCGCCTCCAGCATCAATTCGCCCACGAGCAGAGCCGTCAGTGGCGTCTGCTCCGCCGGCTTCATCACCACCGTGCAACCTGTCGCCAACGCCGGCCCCAGCTTCCATGCCTGCATCAGCAGCGGAAAATTCCACGGAATAATCTGCCCCACCACTCCCACGGGCTCGTGTTTCGTGTAGCAGAAGTATTTGCCAGTCACCGGAATCGTCTTCCCCTGATTCTTGTCCGCCCACCCCGCGTAATACCGGTAGCACGCTATCGTCAGCGGAACATCCGCCGCCCGCGCCACGGAGTACGGCTTGCCGTTGTCCAGCGCTTCCAGTTGCGCCAACTCGTCCGCATGCTTCTCCATCAAGTCTGCCAGCTTGTTCATCAGCACGCCGCGCTGCGACGCGCTCATCTTCCGCCACGCCCCCTTGTCAAACGCTGCGCGCGCCGCCGCCACTGCCTTGTCCACGTCCGCCGCGTCCGCCTCCGCCACCTGCGTGATCACTTCCCCCGTCGAAGGATTGACCGTCGGGAAAGTTTTCCCCGAAGCGCTATCCACCCATTTTCCATTGATGAGTAATTTCGTCGGTCCAATCTTGACATTCTTTTCCAATACCGCCGTTGCCGTTGCCATTTTGCTTTCCTCCTATTTTGGTGCCGCCGCTCCGCGCCTTTGTAGAGGCCGTCCTTTAGGGCGGCCCGCGCAAGCACGCTCGCGCAATCTTTTTATCTCTCGTTGTAGTGGCCGGTCTTACGCGTATTTTGCGCCCCGGCGTTTTCCACCGGGAAGGCTGGTCACTCCGCTCACAGTCAGCTGCAGGGCAAGACCCCTCAAGCCCCGCCAGGCGCGAGCCTGCCGCGAAGAAAAGCCTATACCCCTGCGCGAACGGAGGCAAGCAGCTGTCGAGGCGACCATCCCTCACAACCGCACTTTCCACTGGCCTGGCCGCCGATGCCCATGGGCCACCGCCGGCACGTCAAGAGTGATCCGCTTGCCTAAGAACGCTTGCGAAAGACGCTGGCCGCGACTTTCCAGAGCAGGACCGTTCCTCCGATGAACGCGGAAAGCGGAATGGGATGCAAGAAAGGAGCACCTTGCTGCGGCGAATAAAGCCAGAAGGAAAATCCAAGCAGCGCGGCTCCGCCAACGAGCCGGGCGGCCGCAGTCGTCCAAGCCGGTTTGCGCTCGAGAAATGCGCGTACACGGCCCGCGGCAAATTCCGCGCCGAAGATCAGCAACGCCGCAACGGGTACAATGGGCGGGCCGATCATCAGGTTGCCCCACCAGGGCAGCCTCACTCCATTGGACAGGATGGCGTGTTTCCAGTCCGCGACGCGCAGACCCTCCACGAAAAAGGCATGCCTGCCATAGAGGATCAGAACCGCCAAAGTACACACGATTTGCGCGGCGAAAAAGGAACTCACGAGTGCTGCAACCACGATGCCGGGAAAGCCGAGGTTTCGGAATGGCTCTGGTCCCACAATCCGAGTTCGTGGCGGAGCAGCAGTTTGCATGAGGGGCAGAGAAAATCTGGGCACGAATCTCAAACAAAATCAGCATAACGCCTTCGCAATCATTGCCCATGGCCTATAGCAGGCTGCGAATCGTATGCGCCAATGGTCGTAGCGCCGCCCGCCGCGCGATGCGTGCATCGCGCCAGAGAAATCAAAATACCCACCTTTCTCGCGGCCCGAAAAATGGGCCACCCCATTCAAATCTTCCTCACCCTGGCCTTGTACCGCTTGTTCAAAGGAGTGGACCAAAACCTCGCTGTGCTGGTGGTCATCCTCGGAGGCGTGATGCCGGCCCTCCTCGACTTCGTCGGTGTGGTGTACGACGCCGCTGCCCTGACGCTCGTGCGCGGAGCCGATTTCCTTTCCGTCTTCGAAAAGCCTCAGCGCGACGCCCTGGCCCTGCTGTTCCTCCGTCTGACGGACCATCAAAACACCGCCGCCGAGATCCTTTGGGGTCTGTGGCTTCTTCCCTTGGCGATCCTCACCTACAGGTCGCGCTTCCTGCCCCGTTTCCTCGGCGTCTGGCTCATCATCAACGGCTTCGCCTACGTGCTCCTCAGCCTTACCGGCGAACTGTTCCCCCAATACCAGAACAACGTGTTTGCCTACTCCCAGCCCGCCCTCTTCGCCGAGATAGCCTTCATGCTCTGGCTGGTAATCAAGGGCGCCAACCCGCCAGCCCCGGCCCCCGCCGCCACACCGTCGGCTGCCTAGTACGCCGATAAGTTAATCAGGTGATGTGGTCTGGGACATTGCCGCCGAACCGTTGACCGCCTCGTTGCAGCAGGACTAACATCCAGCACAACAGTAGGAGGAGGTGCCTATGTCATTCAAAGGAAAGAATGCGTTGGTCACCGGAAGTTCCCGAGGCATTGGCTGCGGTATCGCGCTGAAGTTGGCGAAGGAAGGAGCTCGTGTTGCGGTTCACTACTACCGGAACCGGGAGGCGGCGCAAGCGACTTTAGCGAAGATTCGCGAACTCGGGTCAAACGGGTTTCTAGTCCAGGCGGATGTTTGTCGGCCAGATGAAGTTCGCCGGATTTTCCAGGAGGTTCGGTCCGAGTTTGGCTCGCTGGATATTTTTGTTAGCAATGCTCGAACGGAAGCGCCCACGTTTTATGAGGCGCCGATGCAGATAACTTTAGACAAATGGGACACCGCCGTAGACTCGCAGGCGAAAGCGTTCCTTGTAGCGGTGCGCGAGGCCGCTCCGCTGATGTCAAAGGGGGGAAGAATTGTCGCGATCACGTATGCGCCGGGCGGACGGTTTGGGAGTTGGCAACCCTGGGTTGCGATGGGTGCCGCAAAAGCCGCGATGGAGGTGCTGGTGCGGTATTTTGCCGTTGCGTTGGCGAGCCGCGGCATCACAGTGAACACCATCAGCCCGGGTTGGGTTGAAGACAGTGTGTTAAACAGCTTGCCGGAAGCTTTCCAAACGGGTGTGCGCGAGTGGCAGGAACGCGGGTGGACTCCCATGGGTCGTCTGGGAACACCCGCGGATATTGGCAACGCCGTTTCGCTGATCTGCTCGGAAGAGGCGGATTGGATTACAGGTCAGTTGATTGAGGTCGACGGCGGTGCGTCGCTAGTGAACTCACACCTTCCTCTGGAGTTCCAAGGTATGCCTTCTCCTAAACGTACCTAGCCCCGCGATTTTCCACTTTCCCGCCTCGGCCGCTCTACCTTGTCCTGTGGATAAGGAATAGGCTTCTCGCACCCAGCTAGAGGAAACACCTGACACGAAATCAGGGAAACGCTTGATTGCGGAGATCGCAATCATGGCCAAAGATGCTTGCACATTCGGGACAGTGGGTCGCCTCCGTGTCCAGGACCCCTCCCAAGGTGCCTCACATCTATTTGGCCCGGCACGGAGGCGACCCCGGATCAACCTGAAGGCCGTCCGGCCTGAAACGGAACGGCCTTCAGCCCCGTCTCCGTCCCCACTTGAGTACTCCGAGACGCTCATAAACTCTCCTATCCTCAAGCAGCGAAACCACTTACTAGGTATCACTTGACAATAGGTACGAATCTGATATAGTTGTTGTGTTGCGTCGGCAAGGTTTCCCGGCGCTCTACGCCATGGCCTCCCGAGCGGTCCTTCTACTTCCTTTAAAATCTTCCCGCCCCAGACCGTTACCATTTTATAAACACATTCCTCATCGTAAATCCTTTGTTTGCCACACTTGCGAAAAACTCACCCATAACTCCTTTCTTTGCCACACATCCAAAATCATTAGACTTAAAGTCCTTTGTTTGCTACACATCCGCGAAAATGGGGGGGCCTACCCACTCGTCCCATTCCGGAATCGGCGTCATGCTTCAGGGGAACAGAGTAGGCTTAATCCGGCCATGCAGCCGATAGACACTGAAATCCCGTCGATCCACCGTGAAGATTCTCCGGATGCCTTCGCGCTCCGCTGCGCGGAGCAGCGCCGCATCGGCCAAGTCCATCGGGCGGTTGGCGTACTTGCGCATCAGCTCACGCATCCGAGGAGCGTCCCCAGAGTCGAGCGGGAGGAGTTGCAAGGCTCCGCGTTCCAGCATCTCCCAAAGAGCCTCTTGTGCGCGGGGATGGCCAGTCAGCAGGTACATGGCTTCCGTCAGTGGGGGCCACACCGTAGCCATCGGTTCGCTAAAAGATTCCAGCGCAGTCACGCACCGAGAATGGTATTGGTCATCCGCGTTGACCAGCGCAACCAGCGGCCCGGCATCCACGAGGATCAACGGCGGCTCCTCCGCCTCTTAAGGAGTTTCGTGAAGCGTCGGCCCGTCTGCACAGAACCCCGTGGATTCCCTGCGTGGACTACTCCGATCAGGTCTTTCACAGCTTCGTATGGGGGAGCGATCGGCTCGTGCCGCTCCGCCCACGCCGCAATCGCTTGGCGAACCACTTCCGAAGTGGAGAGCTGCTTGCGCCGTGCAATGCGCGCGATGCGCTTGCGCGTTGTTTCATCGACCCGGAGAGTCAGAGGGGATGCCATAACGTCACCTCACAAATGATCGTACTGTATTACGTTTTGTAATACAAGTACTCAAGTACTGAGGATGGCAGGGAAGGCGAGAAAGTCTAGAAAGTCTAGGGAGTTCCGGGGGATGCAGGCGTGGCGGAACGCAGAACTGCCTCTTCACCGCGCGCCACGTTGGTGGCAAGTAGTACGCATATGAGGAGAAGCACGGCAGAGACAAAGTACGGCGCGCCAGGCAGATGAACGCTGGCGCGGGGAGAAATCGCCGCGGCAAAAACCTGCGTGAAAATCAGCGGTCCGATCATGCCAGTTACCCCGCGCAGCGAATTGATCGCCCCTTGCAGTTTGCCTTGCGCGGAAGGTTCTACGCGCCGCGTCATCAGCGACTGCGTGGCAGGGCCCGAGATTCCCCACAGCGCCAGGAAGGGAATCGCCGCAAACATCATCCACCCGCGCGAAGCCAGGCCGAAGCCGGCGAACGCCAGCACGCCTGTGATGAGTCCGAAGAAAAGTCCGCCCCGTTCGCCAAAGCGCTTCACGAACGGCCCGACCATCACTCCGGACACCACGCTGACGGAGATTCCGACGACCGCGAGCGAAAGCCCCACGGTGCGTTCGCTCCACCCGTAGCGATAGTCGGCGTACAGCACGAAAATGGACGGAAGCGCCTGTTGCGCGAGGTAGTTGAGGGTGGTGATGAACGCCAGCACGCCAAGCCCAGCATGCGCGCGTAGCAGCGTAAGCGAGCCGAGCGGATTGGCCATCCGCCATGCGCTCTTCGCACGTCGCTCCGGAGGAAGCGATTCGGGCAAAATGAAATAGCCGTAGAACGCGTTCGCCAGGCTCAGCACCGCGGCGCCCCAGAAGGGCAGCCGCAAATTGATATGCCCAAGCAGTCCCCCGACCGCCGGGCCGACAATGAAACCGAGCCCGAACGCAGCACTGAGCAAGCCGAACTGTCTGGCGCGTTTTTCCGGCGGAGTGACGTCCGTCACGTAGGCGAATGCCGAAGAAATATTGGAGCTGGTGATTCCGGAGATGAGTCTGCCGACGAACAGCCAACTCAGCGAAGGCGCCAACGCCATGAAAATGTAGTCGAGGCCGAGTCCGAAGCAGGAGAGTAAGATGATTGGGCGTCTGCCGAAGCGGTCGGACCACGCGCCGAGAATCGGTGAAAAGAGAAACTGCATCGTGGCCCAGGCGAACCCGAAGTATCCGGTGATCGCCGCGGCCCTGGAAATGTTGCCGCCCTCAAACTGAATGATCAAATTCGGAAGGACGGGGGCGATGATGCCGAAAGCCAGGAAATCCAGTGCTACGGTAATGAAGATAAAAACAAAAGCCGCGCGGCCGCTACTAGAAGATGATGATGACGGGGAAGGAGTAGTGGTCGCCTCGGCCATTACATTTTCCGCCTGTTAGATCTCGAGGATGACGGGCAAAATCAGGGGACGCTTCGAAGTTTGTTTGCTGATGTAGCGTTTGAGGTCCACGCGAATTTTTTCCTTGATCACGCCCCAATCGGATTTTTCTTCCGCGTTGGATTCCTCGACCGTTTTCATGATCACGATGCGTGCGCCGGCAATGAGCTCCTGGCCGTTGTCGCTCATCAACCCGCGCGTCACGATTTCCGGATGCGATTCCATTTTGCCGGTGTGCTTGTCGATCGCGATGATGGGCACCACCACGCCGTCCTCGGAAAGATGCTTGCGGTCGCGAATTACCACGTCTTCGATTTCTTCGAGCGAGCCGGAATCCACGCACACGCGCCCGGCCGTCACGGGATCGCGCCGGTGCGCGCCGTCTTCCGTGAACTCGATGGTCTTGCCGTCTTCGATGAGCAGGATTTCTTCGGAAACGGCGCCCAACTGGTGCGCCAGCGCCGCGTGCCGGAACAAATGCCGGTACTCGCCGTGCACGGGAATAAAATATTTTGGCTTCACCAGTTGCAGCAAAAGTTTTTGTTCTTCCTGGCTGGCGTGCCCCGAAACGTGAATAGTTCCCGCGGAGTTGTCGTAATAAACGAGCGCGCGGCGCCGGAACATGTGGTCCAGCATTCGGAAAATGGATTTTTCATTTCCAGGAATAATCCGCGCGGAAAGAATCACGCTGTCGTTTTCATCCACGGAAACAAAACGGTGATTGTCCACGGCAATCCGCGAGAGTGAAGACATCGGCTCCGCCTGGCTTCCACTCGCAAGAATAATGATGCGCTTGGGATCGAATCCGCGAATGTCCTGCGGCCGCACCACCATGCCGTCGGGAATCCGCAGAAGTTCGAGCGAATGCGCGATCTCCACGTTGTCCACCATGCTGCGGCCGACAAACGCGACTTTGCGGTTCACGCGCGAGGCAATATCAATAATTTGCTGAATGCGATGAATGGAGGATGCAAAACACGAAAGGATCACGCGCTTCGGCGCCGAGCGGCATAATTCTTCGATACGCGGAACGATGGCGCGCTCCGAGGGCGTGAATCCGGGCCGCTCGACGTTTGTGGAATCACTGAACAATGCAAGCACGCCCTCGGTCCCGTATTTTGCAAATGTGTGGAGGTCGAACGGCGCGCCGCCGACTGGAGTCTGATCGATTTTGAAATCGCCGGTATGAATGACCACGCCGAGCGGCGTTCGAATCGCCAACGCCACGCAATCCACGGTGCTGTGCGTCACCGAAATAAATTCAATTTCGTACGGGCCAATTTCCACCAGCCGGCCCGGGAGCACTTCGCGTAGCGTTGTGGATTCCAACAAGCCCGCTTCATCCAAACGTTTTTTCACGAGCGCGAGAGTGAAGCGCGTTCCATACACCGGAACATTCAGGTCGCGGAGAATGTAAGGAAGCGCGCCGATGTGATCTTCATGTCCGTGTGTCAACACGATGGCGCGAACATTCGAACGATTCTGCTTGAGATAGGTAATGTCAGGGATGACGAGGTCTACGCCGAGGAGCTCGGACTCCGGGAACATCATGCCGGCATCAATGACGATGATGTCGTCGCCGAGCCGCAGCGCCATCATGTTCATGCCGAATTCGCCGAGGCCGCCAAGAGGAATTGCAGTGAGGGAGTGTGAAGTCTTGCTCAATGAGGCGTCATCTCCGAGACGCAAACGAGAATCCTATCATAGGGAAGTGGCTGCTGACCCGTGGCTGCCGATTCGTGCGATTCGAATGGGAGATGCGCACTGCCTCAGTCAGGACCGCTCGAAAAAGCGTGTGCGACGGAAACGAGAATGACAGCGCCCAGCGTGGCAGCCGCGAGTGAATACAGGAAGCCGCCGCCAAGAATTCCGAGCTTGATAAAAATCCAGCCGCCAATGTAGGAGCCGATCAGGCCGAGCAGAATGTCACCGATGCATCCGAAGCCGCGGCCGCGCGCAATTTTCCCCGCGAGCCATCCGGCGACAAGTCCGAGCAGAAGCCACGAGACGAAGTTGTGCGATTCGAACCAGACTCGAACAGTCCTTTGAGTAATCTCCTGTGTGGCGAGCATTACACCTCCTAATGGGACACCGATTGTATCTGAATTGGGAGCTGCGGCAAGACAGTGAAAATTCGAATCGGAGCCGGCTCTATTGTGCGGCCGGCTGCTGCTGGGTCATGCAGTGGAGCGTGCCGAGTCCCAGTACGAGATCGCGGCAAGCGATTCCCACCACCTCGCGGTCCGGAAACACGCTCGCTAGTGTATTCAGGGCCACACGATCATTCGGGTCGTTAAACGTTGGCACCAGCACGATTTTGTTGGCGATATAAAAATTTGCATAACTCGCGGGCAGGCGCTGGCCATCGAAATAGACGGGCGCTGGCATCGGCAGGGTTTCCACGCGCAGTTGGCGGCCGTCCTGGTCTTTCATCGTGTTGAGAAGCGCTAGATTTTCCTGCAGCGGGGCGTAGTTCGCGTCTTTGGGATCATTCTCGACGATCGTCACGACCGCCGATGGATTGACAAAGCGCGTCAAATCATCCACGTGGCCGTGGGTGTCGTCTCCGGCGATTCCGTTCTTGAGCCAGAGTACATTGGTCACTCCGAAATATTCGCGAAAAACCTGGGCGTAATCCGCTTTTGTAAATCCGGGATTTCGTTCCTGCGTTTTGCTGCACAGGCATTCTTCCGTGGTTAGTAGCGTCCCGCGGCCATTTACATCAATGCTGCCACCTTCGAGAACGACGCGGCGGCCGTTGTGTTCGGGCTGCCACACGCGCCGTTTCAGTTTCTGATTTGCTTTTGTCACGGCGACAGAATCCTTTTTGTGATTGGCGTATTTCGCCCAGCCGTTGAAAACGAAATGATTGAAAGCCACTTCGCCGGAATCGTTTCGAACGCAGATGGGGCCGGAGTCGCGCATCCATCCACGATCGGTGGGTATGCGGAAGAATTCGACAGTGGAGAGATTTGCGCCGGACTTTTTCAAGATTTGCCGTACGCGTGATTCGGCTTCCCGATTTTCGACGAGGAGATAGACTTGCTCGACGCTCGACAAGTGACGGACGATTTCGGCGAAGGCCCAGGGGATCGGGGCGAATTTTCCTGGCCAGTCGGTTACTTCGTGCGGCCAGCCGAGCCAGGTGGCTTCGTGACGCTCCCACTCGGCGGGCATGCGGAAGCCGAGAGCGTTCGGAGTTTTCAATGGTGGCGCGGGCTTCATTGGGAGAAAGAATTTAACACAGAGATCACGGAGGACACAGAGAGCACAGAGAAGAACGCACTATTCTTTATCTAGCCAGCGATTGAGGATGGGGCCGTAGGCGTCGATGCGGCGGTCGCGCAGGAAGGGCCAGTTGCGGCGCGTTTCTTCGCTTTTTGCGGGGTCGCATTCGACGACGAGGATTTCTTCCTTGTCGTTTGAAGCTTCCGAGACGACCTGGCCAAACGGGTCGGCTACGAAAGAATTGCCCCAGAATTCCAGACCGGGATCGCCTTTTTCCGGTTTGCCCTCGAATCCGACGCGATTGATGACGGCGGCGTAAACGCCGTTGGCGATGGCGTGCCCGCGCTGAATGGTTTTCCAGGCTTCGAGCTGCGCGGCGCCGAGTTGCGCTTTTTCGTGCGGATGCCAGCCGATGCTGGTGGGATAAAAAATCACGTTTGCGCCGCCGAGTGCGGTGACGCGAGAGCCCTCGGGATACCACTGGTCCCAGCAAATTTGGACGCCGACGCGGGCGTAACGAGTGTCGAAATTGGGAAAGCCGAGGTCGCCGGGAGTGAAATAAAACTTTTCGTAGTAGAGGGGATCGTCGGGGATGTGCATCTTGCGGTATTTGCCCAGGAACGCTCCATCCGCATCCAGGACCGCGCAGGAATTGTGGTAGACGCCGGGGGCGCGGCGTTCGAACAGGGAAATTACCAGCGCGACCTTCTTTTCCTTGGCGATCTGCGCGAGTTTTTCGGTCGTGGGGCCAGGAACAGGTTCCGCGAGGTTGAAAAGCTCCGCATCTTCGGTGCGGCAGAAATATTCGCCGTGAAACAGCTCGTGAAGAGAAATGATTTGCGCGCCGCGAGCGGCGGCTTCGCGGATCTTCTCGATCGCGCGAGTCAGATTTTCTTTCGCGTTGGTCGTGCATTTCATCTGTACGAGTCCGATGGTAAATTTGCCTGCCATAAAAATCAGTTTAGCATGAGCCGAATAAAAATATTTGCGCGCGTTTTGTAGTATCTTTTGTGCAGCGTCTGTAATATCAATCTGCAAGACGTTCAAGCGCCGTCGGGTTCAATACGGAGCTAATCCATGTGGATTTTAAAAGGCGCGTTTCTTGGCCTGTGGGTTTTCGCGTTCGGCACTCTTGTGTTTTTATACCTTACGCTCTCCCGTTTTAGTGGTCCTAACAGGGCGATCGGACTATCCGTCCTCGCTGCCTATACCGCATGGAATCCGCTATGGTGGGCTGCGTTGGCGATCTCAATTGTTGCTGGCTGTTTGATAACCCGCTCGTGGCGGGGTAGAGGCTGGTTCTGGTTCGCGCTGATGGTGACATTTCTGTTTCCCGCTGGACTACTGGCATTGATTCTGGCCGTCACCCTCAGAGGAAGCTACATGCATTAACGATTAAACGAAACCTCAGATTCTTGAAAAGAAATGCGCCGCAATACAGGTTTGATTCCCATTCAAGGAGAAGCGATGGCGAAGCACCGAGAGAAGACTGTGACCGGGAGGGTGCTCCACGATCCAGTGAAAGACAAGCTCCGGCCGATGTTTCCGCTGGACTTATCGAAATGCCGCACCGTTGATGAACTGGTCCGCGCGATGGGAGACACGGCGTTTACCGGGCGGCAGATTGGCGATGCCGCCGATGTGTTTGAGCAAATGGCCCGCGACAAGGATTGTTTCGTGGTGATGACGCTCTCTGGCGCTTTGACGGTCGGCAAGATGGGTCTAGTTTTTTGCGATCTGATTGAATCGGGCATCGTCAAGGCCATCGTCTCGACCGGCGCGCTGATGGCTCATGGACTGGTGGAAGCGACGGGTTACTCGCATTTCCGCTACAACCCGGACATGGATGACAAGCAACTATTCCACGCCGGATACAACCGCGTATACGACTCGCTCGAGCCGGAAACGAATCTCGATCATGTCGAAGAGGTGATGGACCACATTTTCACGGCGTGGGACGCGGAGGACATCGCGTGCAGCTGGAAGATTCACCATCGCATCGGCGAGTATCTGCACAAGACAGCGCCAGGGCGAGGGATTCTGAAATCCGCTTATGAGCACAAAGTTCCCATTTTTGTTCCCGCCTTCAGCGATTCAGAGCTGGGCATTGATTTTGCGCTGCACAAGATTGCGCGGCAGAAGGAAAAGCGGCCGCTGCTGCGGTTCGATCCCTTTCTGGATTTCGAGAAGTTTGCCGACACCATGCTGGCTACCAGGCGCATGGGGATTTTTACGATCGGCGGAGGCGTGCCACGGAACTGGTCGCAGCAATTCGGCGTGTACGCGGAACTGCTGGCACGGCGCGGCTACAAAAAGATACCGCTGAAGCGTTACAACTATGGCGTGCGCATCTGCCCGGAGCCGGTGCATTGGGGAGGTCTCAGCGGCAGCACGTATACGGAAGCGGTTTCGTGGGGAAAGTTCGTTCCCCCGGAAGAAGGCGGGCGCTTTGCGGAAGTTTTCGATGATGCGACGGTGGCGCTGCCGTTGATCGTCAGGTCGGTGCTGGAGCGCATCGGGTACTTCAAAAAGAAGAGAAGGGTTAAGAGGTCGAATGGGGCGCCGAATCGCAAAAGCTGATTGGAGGTGGAGAAATGCCGAAAGCGAGCCTTGCGAAAAGCGAATCGCAATATGGCGTGCACCCTGGCGTGGCGATGGTGCAGAAGTGGCTGGCGGAGCTAAAGGAAGAAACCGGGCGCTCCATGGAGGAATGGATCGCGCTGGTGAAGAAGAAGGAAGGGCCGAAGGACGAGAAGTCCCGGCGCGAGTGGCTGAAGACCAAACACCAGATTGCCCCCAACAGCGCGTCGTGGATTGCGGAGCGCGCGGAAGGAAAAGGCGGGGACGAAGACACACCGGAAATCTATTTGAAGGCCGCCGTTCGCTACGTCGAGGAGCAGTACGCAGGGCAGAAGGAAAGGCTGCGCCCGATTTTTGACGAACTGCTGACGCTGGGCAAATCGCTTGGCGGCGACGTGAAAGCGTGCCCGTGCAAAACGATTGTGCCGCTGTATCGCCGGCATGTGTTCGCGCAGATCAAGCCAACAACCAATTCGCGGATCGATCTCGGGTTCGCGCTGACGCATTACAAAGGAAAATTGCCGAAGCGGCTGATCGATACGGGCGGGCTGGCGAAGAAAGACCGCATCACGCATCGCATCGAAATCACGGCGGCGGAACAGATTGATGGAGAAGTGAAGAAGTGGCTGAAGACCGCCTACGACCTGGACGCGTAGAAACTTTTAGGGTATTTCCAGCCGCGTGCCCGCGCCCGCGTAGAGATAGTCATCGCCAAAGGCTTTTTGCAAACGGAGAAACGCCGGTTCTCCGGTGCAGTGGCCGGGGGCGACTTTTTCGAGTTTCCATTTGTTCTTCAGGTTGTCCACCAACCGGTCAATCTCGGTTTCCGGGGTGCTGACGAGATGAAGGCCGCCGCCAAGAAAATGCACGTGCGGATCGATGGCAGAGGCGGCCTGCAAGATTTCCTCGATTCCCGGATGAGAACAGCCGACGATGATAGACAGGCCATCGGGACCTCGGAGCGCGAGAGACAGCTCACGCAGTTCAAGCGTACCCGGAGTTTTCGAGATGGTGAAAACGATGAAGATACCGGGGGAAACCTCCGTCAGTTTGTCCACCAACACGAAGTTCCCACCGCTCCAGGGATACCCCGTCGGAATCTTGTCGGGATATTTCCCATCGTAATAGCGCATGCGCTCGGGAAGGGAAGGAACCGGCTTAATCAACGTGGGAGGCGCGGCGCCGCCGAAGACGCCAAACGATTCCAGCGGACAGTAAATAGGAACGTTGGGGTTTACGGAAAGAAGATATTTCAGTCCTGTGGTGTGATCGGCATGGCGGTGAGAAATGACAACAAAATCCAGCTTGGAGAGATCGACGCCAAGGGCTTTGACGTTGTGCTCGAACGTCGCCGCATTGTTTCCGGTGTCAAACAGTATGCGCTTGCCATCGTGTTCGACGAGGGCGGAAAAGCCCCAGTCTTTGGTGACAGCTTTGTTATCGGAAAACGCGTCATAGAGGATCGTGACGCGATCCTTTGCCTGGAGTGCGGAGGGCAGGAAAACCAGGAAAAACGCGGCAGCGAGCCATTTCCATTTTCGAAGAGGCCTCATCTTCCACCTCCGAATTAATTTCGGGATCGAAAAATCAGTCGTCTTCGCCAATGAGGATGGCGGCGCCAAGGACGGTGGTCCACAGGCCGCGCTTGTCACCGACGGCGGATTGCGTGACGTTCATGGTGCGGACGATCTTATTTGAAATCCGGTAGACTTCTTTTTTTTCGTCGAAGCTCAGATCGGGATCAAATTCCACATTTAGCGTCGTCGCGAGCATTTCGGCGGCGAGCTCTTCCGCGTACTCGCCGGCGACTTCTTCCGTTTCACCGAAGGAATGGTGCTCGGACAAGTATCCATACATGGTCTTGTCACTGGGCAGCGCCAAGCCGATGCTGGCGGCGATGAGGCGGTGAGCTTCCTTGGTGGAATTCTCGCTGATGACCGTGAATGCCACTTGCCCGGGCTTGATATGCTTCAACCCTTCGCTGCGGGAAATCAATTTGCAATTGGGAGGAAAAATCGAGGAGACGCGGACGATATTGCATGCGGCGATGCCTGCATTTCGCAGGGCAAGCTCAAAACTGGAAAGCCTTTCGCGATGTTTACCGACGCCTTTGGTGAGGAATATCTTCTTAGCAACGAACGCCATGGTGCCGGTTGGCCGTGCCTCCGTGAGTAGAGTGAGCGCGAAAAAAATCCCGCTGTGGAAAAGTAACAAGAAGGTTTTGCAGTGTCAACGCATTTCACGGCTCGCGGCAGAGGCCTGGCGCAAATGTGACTGTGAGATGAAAGCTTGGGAAAAAGCGAAATCACTCGGCAATGGTGCGCTGCAAAAGCTTGCCGAGCGGCTTACACAGCGCCTGGAGTTTGGCGAGATCGTCGGAAAGGAAATCGGGACCCGCGCGGGCGGGATCGGGACCTTTGCGGCTGACTTGAATGACGCCAAGCACTTTTCCGTCGGCGACGATGGGTGCGCTCATGATTTTCTGAATGGCTTCGGTTGCGTCGCCGGCAAGTTTCACGCTTTCGAAGACGGTGGCGTGCCGGGCGACGGTAAAATTATTCTCGATATCGGCGCGATTGTCTCGCGCGGTGCGAGCGGCGAGCGCGGAGTTGCTGGAGAGAGGAATGAAGCCGACGTTTTTCAGAGCCTCCGGGACCAGGAAATGAAGGTGGCGCCAGCGCGTGGAAAGTCCGAGAATGGCAACCTCGTCCTTGCGCACGCCAAGGCTCTTAGCGATTTTTTCCGCAACAGAAGCGAGAGGGACTTCCGAGGTGACATCGGCATCGGCGCTCAGCGCGCTGACGATGCGTTCCAATTCGGAGACGAGGCTGAGCGTCGTGCTCATTTTCACATGGTTAGTAAAGGGACGAGTCCAGGAAGGAGCAGGAACTGGCGAATCCCGTCCGTCTGGAGACGATTGTCCCGCCCATGACGGTGCCGCGGCAAGAAGTTTTCAAATCGTTTGTGCTTACCGAAAAACCAGTCCAACTTGCATCTGCAAACGCACGTGCCTATACTGACTGTGCCGCGACTCCTTAGCGCTCCTCCCGCTTCGCGCAGTGCGGACGGCGAGGGACTTACGCGGCGGAGAGGGCATGTCTTCCACGGAAACCCAGCCGGACTCGAGTTATTTCCTCCGCAAGCTTCACTCTTTTACCGGCATACTTCCCGTTGGCGCTTTCTTAGCCGAGCATTTTTGGTCCAACAGCTCCGCGCTGGTGAGCCCGGCGAAATACGATTCGACCTCGCAAGATCTGCAGACGATTCCCTTCCGGCTTTTGGTGGAATGGGGCGGGATTTTTCTGCCTGTGCTGTTTCACGGCGGATATGGAATTTATATTTGGCTGCGAGGAAAATCAAATGTGTCCGCGTACCCGTGGGTGGGGAACTGGCTCTACACTTTTCAGCGGTACACAGGACTCGTCGCGTTTGCGTACATCGGATGGCATCTCTATACGGAGCGGTGGCTGACGCACGGCCGATCGACGTATGCAACCGTCGCGGAGGACATGCGAAATCCGTGGTACCTGGCGTTTTTTGTCGTGGGCGTGCTGGCTTCTTCGTTTCATCTCGGCGTGGGCATCTGGAATTTCGCCTGCAAATGGGGGCTGGCCGCGACGGTCAAGGCGCAGCAAGCGGCGGGGCGGTTCGGTGCATTGGTGGGAGTGGCGTTCAGCGTGGTGGGTATTCTGATTATTATTAGCTTCCGGTTCGACTGGCATCCCTTTTCGGCATACTTGCCAACTACAACTAAATGAGACAGCCCAAAATTATTGTCGTAGGCGGAGGTCTGGCCGGACTGATGGCCACGATTCGCGTGGCGGAAGCGGGCGTGCCGGTGGAACTTTTTTCGATCGTGCCGGTGAAGCGGTCGCATTCGGTTTGCGCGCAGGGCGGGATCAACGCGGCGAAGAATCAGAAGGGCGAAGGCGATACTACCGCGAAACATTTTGACGACACGGTTTACGGCGGAGATTTTCTTGCCAATCAGCCGCTGGTCAAGCGCATGTGCGAGGCCGCGCCGGGGATTATTGACCTTCTCGACCGTATGGGTGTGATGTTCAACCGCACACCGGAAGGTTTGCTGGATTACCGGCGATTTGGAGGGACGCTGTATCACCGCACGGCGTTTGCGGGGGCGACGACGGGGCAGCAACTTCTCTATGCGCTCGATGAGCAGGTGCGGCGGCACGAAGCCGAGGGAAAAGTTAAGAAGTTTGAAGGCTCGACGTTTCTTTCCGAGGTGATCGACGAAGGCGGCGTTTCGCGCGGGATCTGCGCGATGGATTTGCGCACCATGGAAGTGAAGACGTATCCCGCGGACGCGGTTATTTTTGCGACCGGAGGCATCGGAGCGATTTTTGGGCGCTCGACCAATTCGGTGGTGTGCACCGGTTCGGCGCAAGCTGCACTGTTTCAGCAAGGGGTGGACTACGCCAACGGGGAATTCATTCAGGTTCATCCAACGGCGATTCCCGGAGAGGACAAGCTTCGGTTGATGAGCGAGTCAGCGCGCGGGGAAGGCGGGCGCGTGTGGGTTCCGCGAAATCCGGCGGACCGGCGGCCGGCGAAAAGCATTCCCGAGGGCGAGCGATTCTACTTTCTCGAGGAGTGGTATCCGAAATACGGCAATCTTGTTCCGCGCGATATTGCCACGCGGGCAATCCATCGAATCGTGTATCAGGAAAAGCTTGGCGTTGATGGGCAGGCGGCCGTGTATTTGGACGTGACGCATATCCCGCGCGAGACATTGGATCGCAAGCTGGAAGGCATTCTGGAAATTTACGAGAAATTCCTGGGTGTGGATCCGCGCGTCGAGCCCATGAAAGTTTTTCCCGCGATGCACTACACGATGGGCGGGATCTGGGTGAACGGTGAAGATCAGGCCACGAATGTACTGGGAATTTTCGCGGCCGGGGAATGCGAATATCAATACCACGGCGCAAACCGGCTGGGCGCGAATTCGCTGGTGTCGTGCATTTTTGGCGGTGGATTGGCTGGCAACGCTGCGGTGAAATATTCGAAGAACCTGGAGAAGGGGACGGAGTCCACGCCTTCGACGGTGTTCGAACGCGAGAAAAAACGGCAGGAAGAGAAGAATCAGGCGCTGCTTTCGAAAGATGGTTCGGAAAATCCGATGACGATTTGGCGCGAACTCGGCGAGATCATGACCGAGCACGTCACCGTGACGCGCATCAACAAAAATCTGGAGAAGGCTGACGCGGAGATCCGCGGGCTGCAGGAACGCGCCAAGAAGATGAATCTGAGCGATCGCACGCGATGGTCGAACCAAACGCTGAATTTTGCGCGCGAATTGGAGAACATGATTGTGCTGGCGCGCGTGGTCACTCTTGGGGCACTGGCGCGCAACGAATCGCGCGGCGCGCATTACAAGCCGGAGTTTCCGGAGCGCGATGATGCGAACTGGCTGAAGACCACGCGGGCGCAGTGGGTGAACGGCGAAATCAAGCTCACCTATGAGCCGGTGGATATTTCGCAGATTGCGCCGCGCCCGCGCCGGTACGACGCGGCGAAGTAGAGCAGAAGTTCGATCGATCGGGCTGAGATTTTTGCTGGCCGAGGATATATGGCAGAAACGAAGCAAGTCATCGTCAAAGTAAAGCGGCAAGCGGGGCCGAAAGAGACGTCGCGATGGGAGGAGTTTTCGCTGAAGTGGCGTCCCTCCATGAACGTCATTATTTGTTTGCGGGACATCGCGGAAAATCCTGTCACGCGCGACGGCAAGAAAACCACGCCAGTCTCCTACGATTCGAATTGCCTGGAAGAGATTTGCGGGTCCTGCGCCATGCTCATCAACGGCAAGGCTCGCATGGCGTGCTCCGCGCTGGTGGACAAGCTCGAGCAGCCGATTCGAATCGAGCCGCTTTCCAAATTTCCGTTGGTGCGCGACCTCGCGGTGGACCGGCAGTTCATGTTCGAAAGCCTGAAGCGCGTGAAGGCGTGGATTCCGATTGATGGCACGTATGACTTGGGCGAGGGGCCGCGCGTGTCGCCCGAGATTCAGGAACAAGGATATCCGCTTTCGAATTGCATCAGCTGTGGAAGCTGCCTGGAAGTTTGCCCGCAGGTGAACGAACACAGCCAGTTCGTTGGCGCGGCGATTATCAGCCAGGTGCGACTCTTCAATTTGCATCCCACCGGCGCGATGAACAAGAGCGAGCGACTTGCCGCCTTGATGGGCCCGGGCGGGATTCAAGACTGCGCGAACGCGCAGAATTGCGTCCATGCTTGCCCCAAGAATATTCCGCTTACCGAATCCATCGCCGCTGTCAACCGCGATGTCTGGAAGCAAGCGCTTCTCGGTTGGCTGGTCGGCTAACCGATCGGCAACAGTTTTTCACCCACACCAAGACCGCAGCTGATTCGACCTGCCATACTTATTTTATGGGCAGACTATTTGGAGACGGTCCTTCCGTCCCGCGTCCGAATTCTGAGTTTTCCCAAACAACGGGCATCGAGCTGGAGTTGGCGCAGTCCACCGCGGCCGCCGATCCAGCAGGCGAGAGTCCCGTTCGCTCAGGAATGGCTCGCCATCCAGTCCTCGCGGCGCTTTTGTTTGGCGCTGTGGCCTTGGCGCTGTTTTTGGCGGGCATCGGCAAACCTAACACCACGTTCTATGACGAGGGCTACTACATTCCGGCTGCCAAGACGTTTCTGACTGGCGCCCCTTACACCAATCCCGAAGCTCCTCCGCTGGGAAAGGAGTTGATGGCCATCGGAATCAAGGTGGCGGGGGACAATCCATTTGGGTGGCGCGTGGCTGGCGCCGTTTGTGGAGCTCTGACGCTCACGGCCATATTCCTTTGGACCTACCTTCTTACGCGCGATTTCGAAGTGGCGTGCCTCGCCGCGACGCTGACGCTCTTTGACAATTTCCTATTCGTCATGTCGCGAGTGGCGATGATGGATGCGTTCCTGCTTTTCTTCCTGTCTTGGGGGTTAGTGGCGTACACCGCGGCGCTCGTGCTGGATCTTCGCGCGATCTCCCGCCGAATCCTCCTGTGTTGCGCTGGCGCACTCGTAGGATTAGCGGGCGCTTGCAAATGGAATGCAGTGGATACCCTGGCGGTACTGCTGGTCGTCAGCTTCGCGCTATATGGGATGGCAAGCCGGCCGGGTACGAAAGCCAGCTTATCCCTTGCTCGTTATTCGCGGCACGTGCGGCAAATCGGAATGCCGAGCGTGACCCTGGGCTTGATTGTGCTTCCGGTCCTTTCCTACTGCCTTACCTACTGGCCGCTGTGCCGCAGCCTGCGCTTGCCATTCGGGATTCACCAATTGGTGGCCATGAACCAGTTCATTTGGCGATTTCATGTGGCAGTGGTGGTCAACGAGCCCATCACCTCGGCCTGGTATACGTGGCCTGTCAACGCTTTACCGCAGCGCGGCTTATCCTACCTGCTTGGCAATCCGGTGGTCATGTGGTCCGGCCTGGCTGCGATTTTGTTTTGTTTGTGGCGCTTCTGGAAATCGTTTGCGGTAACCGAAGGCCTTCTTGTTCTACTTTATGCCGCGAACTTACTGCAGTGGGCCGTTACCCCCGCCAAAGGAACATTTTATTACTACTATTATCCGGCAGCGATGATCCTGGGCGTGGCCATAGCCGTTTCCCTGCGCAGCCTGCCAAGCTGCATTTTTGGCGTCCGTGTGAGCTTGATTTTGCTGGTGGCCACGGGTGCTGTTTTTTTGTGGTGCTTCCCGCGAATGGCCCATTTGCAGCCGCCCTGGGACTGCGCCCTGGGATGTTGGTCTTGAACCAGCCAATGTGCCAGCCGGGCCGTGGTGATCTATCATTTGAAAGTTTGCGCCGTTTCCCCGCTCAATTCCGTTTACAATAATTGACTCGTCCACTGGGGGAAAAATGGTGCGTGCTGTGCTGATAGCCATTGTGTGGGTCTTTGCTGTAGGACTTGTGGGCCTTGCCGTTGCCGCCGACTCCATCTCTGAGAGGGCTCGCAAGCTGCATTTTTCGTCCATCGTCGTAGACACACATGACGACACGACGCAGCGTTTCCTGGACGGAAAGTTTGATCTCGGCCCGCGCAACGCGGCCGGCAGCATTGATATTCCGCGTATGCGCGAAGGGAATCTCTCCGCAATTTTCTTCTCGATCTGGATTCCCAGCAAGATTACCGGCCCGGAAGCTGTGGATCGCGCACTCGTCCAGATCGATGCCGTGCGCGAACAGGTCCGCAAGCATCCCAACGATCTTGTCCTCGCGACCACCGCCGCCGAAATCCGCGAAGCGCGCAAGCAGGGCAAAATCGCCGCGCTCCTGGGCGTTGAAGGCGGCCACATGATCAACAGCGACCTTGGCGTGCTCCGCAGCTACGCCGCGCTTGGCGTTCGTTACATGACGCTGACGCACAGCGGCAACGATGAATGGGCCGATTCATCTACCGACAAAGCCGCCCACAACGGCCTGACCGAATTCGGCAAAGACGTCGTTCGTGAGATGAACCGCCTCGGGATGATGGTGGACATTTCGCACGTCAGCGATAAGACCTTCTACGATGCCTTGGAAGTGAGCAAAGCGCCGCTGCTCGCCTCCCATTCCTCCTGCCGCGCCATTTGCGATGCGCCCCGCAACATGTCCGACCAGATGATGAAAGACCTGGCGGCCAAGGGCGGCGTGGTGCAGATCAACTATCACGTCGGCTTCCTTAGCCAGGAGTTCCGCAATGCCGAGAAAGCCAATCCGGAATTGAACAAGGCGATTGGACTGGAAGTAACGAAGCGCTGTGGCGAAAACGAAGGCTGCCAGCTTATTGAAGGCGACCGCCTCACCCGCGAATATGTGGAACAGGGGAAGTTTCCGCGCGTGGACTACACCAAAATCATCGAGCACATTGACCACGCCGTGAAAGTTGCTGGGATTGACCACGTAGGGATGGGCTCGGACTTCGATGGCGCAAATATGCCGTATGGCATGGAGGACGCCTCGAAGCTTCCGCGCATCACGGAAGCGCTGTTGCAAAAAGGATACTCGGAAGGTGACGTAAAGAAGATTCTCGGGGAAAATACCCTTCGAATCATGTCGGATGTGGAACGAGTAAGCCGCGACCTGAGTGCCACGTCACAGAAATAATAGAAGGGTTTATAGAAGGATTTACGGAACTCGTACCATAAGGAGAGGGAATCGAAATGCGTAAACTCGCCGTACTGATTCTTGTTGGCTTATTCGGATGCATTTTTCCTGCCGGAGCGCAGACACCAGCACAGGCTCCTTCGCAGCCGAAAACGTCCACGGCGCCGAAGTCCGGGACCACGCCAACCACAACCCATGCCTATGACCGTGCCTTGCTCCGGCCAACGCTGCTGAAGGACAAGGCGCCGGATACATTTCAGGTGAAGTTCACCACCACCCGAGGCGATTTCGTCGTTACGGTCACTCGCGCTTGGGCGCCCCTCGGCGCCGACCGCTTCTACAACCTGGCGAAGCATCATTTTTTCGACAATTCCAGCTTCTTCCGTGTAGTCCCCAGCTTCATTGTGCAATTCGGGCTCAGTTCATACCCACCGGTCTCCGCCGCCTGGGAGACCGCCAACATCAAGGATGAACCGGTCCTGCAGAGCAACAAGCGGGGCTACGTCACCTACGCCAAAACCACAAGGCCGAATACGCGCTCCACGCAAATGTTTATAAACCTCAAAGACAACTCCGGCAGCCTGGACCGGCAGGGTTTTGCTCCCTTCGGGGTAGTGGACGACCAAGGAATGAAAGTTGTGGAAATGATGTACGACCAGTACGGCGATAGCACTCCCGACGACTACCAGGACCAGATTGCCAAGAAGGGCAAGGCCTACCTCGACAAAAGCTACCCCAAGCTGGACTACATCAAGACGGCTACGATCCTCTCCCCAGCGCCGGCGGATGCCAGCAAGTCTGTGGCAGCGCCAAAGACCGTCCCGCCGCCCGCCAAACCCTAAGAAATACGGTCTGGCATTGATTACTTTTTTGAGTTTGGTGCATCTAAACTTTGTGAGGGTTCTCCTTTGACTTTTGGGGAGCTGCGAACGTATCATCTAATTTCATGAGGAACTGCTGGCAGATGATGTGTTGTCCCTGCACGTGCAACGCTGCGTGTCGCATGACATCCATCTCTGGCCACAGGAGTTTCCGGACTTAAGCGGTAGCTGAATTCTAAAGTTCCGAAGCCCACGAGCCAGAAAGCCTGGTTTAGTGGGCTTTTTTGTTTTTAAGCGCAACCGTTTGCCGAATGCAGAATCTGGAGCCGAGGCCATGCCAGTAGCAACGCCAGTCGAAGTCGAAGAAAGACACAGCCGCGAAGCCATTGAGGCGGAGATCGTCCGGTTTGAAGAGAAGGTGCAGGAGCTGCGCTCCGGCGCAATCACGGACCAGCAGTTTCGCCCTTTCCGGCTGAAGCATGGGACCTATGGCCAACGGCAGCCCGGGTTTCAGATGCTGCGCGTAAAAATTGCCGCCGGTGTCTTAACAGCGCCGCAACTTCGCGTGCTGGCCCACATTGGGGACGAATACTCCACCGGACGCGGCCATCTGACGACGCGCGAGAACATTCAATTCCATTTCGTAAAACTTGAAAATGTGCCTGCCGCCATGCGCTTGCTCGCCGACTCCGGCCTGACGACGCGCGAGGCTTGCGGAAACACCGTGCGCAACGTCACCGCCTGCCCGATCTCCGGCGTTTGCGCGACGGAAGCGTTTGACGTAACACCGTATGCTCTAGGAGTTTCGCGATATTTGCTGCGCCACCCCGATTTTCACGATTTGCCGCGTAAGTTCAAAATCGCGTTTTCCGGTTGCGAAAATGACGGAGACTGCGCTGTTGCAGGAATCCATGACGTCGGCTTGATCGCTCAAGTCCGCGGCGAAAATGGCGCGGCACGCCGCGGCTTTAAGGTCCTGGTGGGCGGCGGGTTGGGCAGCTTACCCACGGAGGCCGCTGTGCTCTCGGAGTTCTTGCCGGAAGAGGAGCTGCTTCCTACCATCGAAGCCGTCCTACGAGTCTTCACGGAAACGGGGAACCGCAAGAACAAGTTTAAGGCGCGGCTGAAATTCGTCCTGCGCGACAAAGGCATCGAGGAACTCAAGCGCTTGGTTGCCGAAAAGCGCAAGGTCTCGCAAGCCCCGGCGGAAACGTTTGTCGTCCCAACTCCTATCCTACCTGCGTTGGTCACCATTGCCACGATCCCCTTGTCTGCTTCCTCTAGCGAATCGAAGAATGACCCGGAGTACGATCGCTGGGCGGAGACGAATTTGACGCCGCAGCGTCAAGCTGGATACGGCGCGATCTGGATCAAGCTTTCGGCTGGAACGGTTTACAGCAACCAGTTGCAAAGCCTCGCTGAGCTGCTGGAGAAAAACGAATTGAAAGGTGTGCGGCTTGCAGTCAATCAGAATCTCGTGATTCCCTGGGTTCCGTTTGACCGCGTGCGTGCCATTTATGACGGGCTTCGCGCGCTGGACATGGCCACTCCCGGCGCACGCACCATTTCCGACGCCACCGGCTGCCCCGGGGCCACCACCTGCAATCTCGGCATCACGCGTTCGCTTACACTCGCCGAGGTTCTCGCGCGCGAGCTGGCCGGGGAGACGGATCCCGAAATCCAGAAAATTCGCATCAAGATCAGTGGCTGCCCCAATTCCTGCGGGCACCATCACATTGCCGATATCGGTTTTTACGGCAACGCTCGAAAAATCGGCGAGCAGCAGGCTCCGTACTACCAGCTTTTGCTGGGCGGCAAGGTGGATGCAAGCGGCGTTCGTTTTGGTAGGCAGGTGATGCCTGTTCCGGCCAAGCCGATTCCGGCGATCATTCGCGAACTCCTGGCGTTTTACAAGTTCGACCGCCAACGGACGGAATCCTTTTCCGAATGGGTTGCGCGCACTCCGGACGAGGCCATCATTGCGCGGGTGCGCCCGCTTGCCGACGTGACCAATGCGTCCGAGGATATCTTTGTGGATTGGGGCGATACGGAAACGTATTCGCTCAAACTTGGCCGCGGCGAGTGTGTGGCGTGATGGGCAAAGTCTATCTCGTCGGCGCGGGCCCTGGTGATCCGGAATTGCTGACCGTGAAGGCGGCGCGTTTGCTCGCGAGCGCCGACATCGTTCTACACGATTCGCTGGTGAGCCGTGAAGTTCTGGCACTGGTTTCTCCCGCTGCCGAAATCATTGATGTAGGCAAGCGGGCAGGCAAAAAGCTTCTCACGCAAGACGAAATCAACTCGCTGCTGATCTCTTACGCAGAAACGCGGGAGAAGGTTGTGCGCTTGAAGGGCGGCGATCCTTCCGTCTTCGGCCGCGCTGGAGAAGAGATCGAAGCTTTGCGCAAGGCAGGCGTTGCGTACGAAATAGTGCCTGGAATTACCGCAGCGCTGGGAGCGGCGGCGGCCGCGGGAATCTCACTTACAGACCGGCGGGTCGCCTCGCAGATTTTGCTTAGCACGTTTTCACGGGGAAACGGCAGCAATGCGACGGATTGGGGCTACGTTGGAAGCACAACCACACTGGTTCTCTATATGCCCGGCGCCGATTATGCCGAAGTCGCCGAGCGGTTGCGCGCCGGCGGCTTGCCTGCCGATCTGCCTTGCGTGATCGTCTCGGGAGCTTCCGGCGCTCGGCAGGAAATTCGCTGGTCCAATGTTGGCCTGCTGGCGAGCGAAGAAAAACTTCCCGCGCCGGCTCTCCTGATCGTGGGGCGCGTAGCCTCGCAGGATGTGACGGAGATTGGCCGTTCCTATTGGGGCGAGGACAAAGCGAATCGCGATTTGCCGCATGTCCGTTTGGTCTGAGTACAAAGGAGCTTACAGATGGGTGCAGAAAGAAAAGCAGAGAATAACGAAAGCCGTTGGAAGCTGTCTTTGGACAGTTGGGCCGTCGTGGTCGCACTTCTCGCGGCTCTTTTGATCCGCGCTGGCGTCTTCAAGCACATTCCCTGGTAAGAAATCTTGGAAAAGTGGAGAGGATGAATCATGGCTGATGTCGTTACAGTTCCCCAGGTCCAGCCGGTGCAGCCGGCGTTGCGATTCCTGCGCGTGATCCCCGGCGTTCTTTTGCTGGGTGCCATCGGATACGCGGGCAAACTCCTCGAGCAGAATGTGGGCGCGTATGCTAAAGCGCATCATTGGACGTTTCCGAATATCGAGTACGTTCTGTGGGCCATCGTTCTTGGCCTCGCCATCTCAAACACCGTTGGCGTTCCGGAGATCTTTCGCTCCGGCGTAGCCACGTACGAATTCTGGCTGAAGGCCGGCATCGTGCTGCTCGGGGCGCGGTTTCTGCTTGGCGACATTTTGAAACTTGGCGGGGTCAGCCTCGTGCTCGTCGCCATTGAGATCGTCGGCTCCCTCGCGTTCATGACTTTTCTCGGCCGTTTGTTCAAGCTCAAGCCTAAACTGACGACGCTACTGGCCGTCGGCTCGGCTGTTTGCGGCGTCAGCGCCATTATTGCCACAAAGGGTGCAATTGAGGCCGACGATGAAGATTCCTCGTTTTCCATCGCCGCGATTCTTGCCCTCGGCGCTCTGGCGCTTTTCACGTTTCCAGTCATAGGACACTTCCTGCACCTGAGTGACCGCGCCTACGGCCTCTGGGCCGGCCTTGGCGTGGACAACACCGCGGAAGCGACAGCCGCAGGCGCGTTGTACTCCGACGCCGCCGGCAAGCTCGCCGTTCTCGTCAAGTCCACGCGCAACGCGATGATTGGTTTCGTTGTGCTCGCGTACGCCATTTATTGGGCCAGCAAGGGTCAAGCGCAAGCGGTAGGGAACAAGGCCGCGTTCCTCTGGCAGAAATTTCCCAAGTTCGTCCTGGGCTTCCTGCTGATTTCCGTGCTCGCGACCTATCACTTCTTTAACAAGGATCAGGTCGGCGCGCTCGCCAATCTTTCCCGTTGGGCGTTCCTGCTCACCTTTGCAGGCGTTGGCCTGCGAACCAACTTCCGCGATATGCGCAAGCAGGGCCTGCGCCCGTTCGCTGTCGGAGCCATCGGCGAGGTCGCCATCGCCGTTTTCACGTTGGGCTTGGTTATAGGTGCGGAGAAAATCTTCGGTTTCTAGTACGTTTTATACGGAAGGAATTTCCGGCTCATCACGATCCGCATACGGTCGCCATTCGGGCTAGGCGCGCGCTGAAAGGCGAGTAGGCGCGCTTCGAACATCTGCTACAGGCCCAGGACCGTAACCAATTCCTTCACCGAACTAGCCGATTTTTGCAGCGCGGCATTTTCTTCGGCGGTCAGCTTGATTTGGATGATCTCTTCAGCGCCCTTGGCGCCAAGCTTCACCGGCACGCCGATGAACAGTCCTTTGATCCCGTACTCTCCGTCGAGGTAGACGGCGCAGGGCAGGATTTTCTTTTTGTCCTTGAGGATCGCTTCCACCATCTCGACGGCAGCCGCCGACGGCGCGTAGTACGCCGAGCCGGTCTTCAACAGATTCACGATCTCCGCGCCGCCCTTGCGCGTGCGCTCCACGATGGCGTCAATGCGCTCCTTCGGCAGCAGATCGGGAAGGGGAATTCCCGCTACCGTCGAATACCGCGGCAGCGGCACCATGTCGTCGCCATGTCCGCCGAGCACGAAGGAGTGCACGTTCTCCACGCTGACTTTGCATTCCATCGCCACAAACGTGCTCATGCGCGCGGAATCCAATACGCCGGCCATGCCGAGCACGCGGCTCTTCGGGAACCCGCTGATCTTGAGCGCCGCCTGCGCCATGGCGTCCAGCGGATTCGTCACCACGACGAGGGTGCAGTTCGGCGAATGCTTCACGATCTGCTCGACGACGGCCTTCACCACGTCGTAGTTGGCCTTCAGCAAGTCGTCGCGGCTCATTCCCGGCTTACGCGGAAAACCCGCGGTGATCACCACCACGTCGCTTCCCGCGGTCGCGGAATAATCGCCGCTCGCGGTGGAAATACCAGTCGCGCGCGAATCCGTCCGCGTGATCGGCCCGGATTCCATCATGTCCAGCGCTTTGCCCGCGGGCGGCCCATCTAAAATGTCGGTCAGCACCACGTCCGCCAGCTCCATATCCACAATCCGCTGCGCCGTGGTCGATCCCACGAACCCGCCCCCCACCACCGTCACTTTTTTTCTGCTCATCCCGCTCCTCGTGTCCAACAAGATTCTTCTCAGCGATTTCTCTGCGTTCTCAGCGTCTCTGCGTTATCTTTTTTCTTTCTTTGTCCTAGCTAACGCGCCGCAGCAACACCTTTCATGTTCTCAATGATCGCCGAGGCAAACGCAGAGGTTCCAACTTTCGTCGCCCCAGGCATCAACCGCTCGAGGTCGTACGTCACGCGCTTCTGCTGAATGGTTCGCGCGATTCCGTCTTCAATGAGCGTCGCAACCTCCTTCCATCCAAGAAACTCAAACATCATCGCACCCGAGAGCATCACCGAGCTCGGATTGATGACATCCTTGTCCGCATATTTCGGCGCCGTGCCATGCGTCGCTTCGAAAACGCCAAATCCGTCACCAATATTTGATCCCGGAGCCATCCCCAACCCGCCCACCTGCGCCGCGCAAGCATCGGAAAGATAGTCGCCGTTCAGGTTCGAGGTAGCCAGCACGCTGTATTCGTCCGCGCGCATCAGCACTTGCTGAAACACGGAGTCCGCGATGCGGTCGTTGATCATCAGCTTCTGTTTCCACTGTCCCTTGCCGTGCGTTGCATAAATCGTGTCGAGCGTGCGCTTCACTTCGTCGTACACCGTCTTCTTGAACGCGTCCGTGGCCTGCTCCATCCCCGGCTCGATCATCGCGGCGTTTTGCTCCACGGTCATCGCTGGATTCTTGTCCAGATTGTCCACGATCCAGCTTTCGCGCTCGGTTATGGTCTGCGCGCGGAATTCTTCGCGCGCCAGGTCGTAGCCCCAGTCGCGGAATGCGCCTTCCGTGAACTTCTGAATGTTTCCCTTGTGTACCAAGGTGACGCTCTTGCGCTTGTTCGCCAGCGCATACTTGATCGCGCGCCGCACCAGCCGCTTCGTTCCCGTCGGCGAAATGGGCTTGATTCCCACGCCTGAGTCCCAGCGAATCTGCTTCTTTCCGTCCTTCAGCATGTCGTTGTTTAGAAACTCCAGCAGCTTTTTGACTTCGGGAGTGCCGGACTTCCATTCAATCCCGATGTACACGTCCTCCGTATTCTCCCGGAAGATGAACACGTCCATTTTTTCCGGTTCACGCACGGGGGAGGGAACTCCCTTAAAATAACGCACCGGCCGCTCGCACGAATAAAGATCTAGAAGTTGCCGCAGCGCCACGTTCAACGAACGAATGCCGCCGCCCACTGGAGTGGTCAATGGCCCTTTGATCGCCACGCGAAAATCGCGGATGGCATCCACCGTATCATTTGGCAGCCATTCTTTGAATGTGTTGAAAGCCTTCTCGCCCGCGAAGACTTCGAACCACGCAACTCTTTTCTTCCCGCCGTACGCCTGTTCCACCGCCGCATCAAACACCCGCCGCGACGCCTTCCAAATATCCCGCCCCGTTCCGTCGCCCTCAATGAATGGAATGATCGGCGCGTCTGGAACCTGCAATTCGCTGCCGTTATAGCCGATCGGCTTGCCGTCTGCCGGAATGGCCTTTCCGTTGTATGAACTCTTCATGGAGACAACTCCTTGGACGATCTTGGACTGCTCTGCGGCCAGAAAAGGAATGGGCTGCGCCGCACCCTGAGAACTGCCACAAAGTCCGGCAGGCTCGGGCGAATTGGACAAGATATCACATCCGCGCAGGCTGGGAGTATAATCACGCACGATTCTCACTTCACAAGCTAGGAGAGAAAACCATGATGATGGACTGGAATCAATACCATAAGGAAGTTGGCGCCCGAATCGGCGATCTGATGAAGCTCTCGCCGGACACCGTTCGCGGCTATCAAACGCTTAGCGCCGCAAATTCCAAAAACAGCCTGTTGGGTGAAAAGACGCGTCAACTAATCTCTTTGGCCGTGGCCGTCACCACCCATTGCGACGGCTGCATCGTCGTCCACACCGACGCGGCGCTTAAAGCCGGCGCGACCAAGGAAGAAATCTCCGAAGCGCTTGGCGTGGCCGTCGCCATGAACGCCGGCGCCGCGCTCGTCTATTCCTCCCGCGTTCTCGACGCTGCTGAAGCGAAATCCGCCGCCGCCCACGGCGCGTAGCGATCGTCGTCCGGCATCAGAATCTTTACTCGTAGTGGCGCAGCATCCTGCGCCACTACAAAACCAATCTTTGAGACTTGCTCCGCGCCACAGATCATTTCTTTAGTCGTAATACTCCTGCCCCAGGTGCGTGATCAAATCCTCGCCCATCATCCAGCGCAACGTGTTTTTCAGCTTCATCGATTGAATGAACAGGTCGTGCTCAGGATACAAGCCAGGAGCCGTCATCGGCGACTTGAAATAAAAGCTCAGCCACTCCTGAATCCCGCGCATCCCCGCGCGCTGCGCCAGGTCCATAAACAAAACGAGGTCTAGTACAATCGGCGCCGCCAAAATCGAATCGCGGCAAAGGAAGTCCACCTTAATCTGCATCGGATAGCCCAGCCACCCGAAGATATCAATATTGTCCCAGCCCTCTTTGTTGTCGCCGCGCGGCGGGTAGTAGTTGATGCGCACCTTGTGGTGCATCTTGCCGTAAAGCTGCGGATACAACTGCGGCTGCAGAATGTATTCCAATACGCTGAGCTTCGACTCTTCCTTAGTTTTGAAGGAGCCCGGGTCCTCGAGCACTTCACCGTCGCGATTGCCTAGAATATTTGTCGAAAACCATCCATCCAGGCCCAGCATGCGCGCTTTGAATCCCGGCGCAAGAATGGTTTTCATCAGCGTCTGACCGGTCTTGAAATCCTTGCCGCAGATCGGCACTCCATGGTCGTGTGCGAGTTTCTGGATGGCGGGAATATCCACAGTCAGATTGGGCGCGCCGTTGGCAAAAGGCACGCCGCTGGTCACCGAGGCCCATGCATAGAGCATGGAAGGCGCGATCGCCGGATGATTTGACTTCATCGCCTCAACCAGCTTCTCCGGCGTGGAGTGCACGTCCTCCGGCTTAACGAAGGATTCCGTCGAGCCGCACCAACAGGTCACGAGCCGCGAAGCGCGCGAAGTCTTGCGGAAGTTGGCGATGTCTTCCTTGATCTGCAGTGCCAGCTCGTACTTGTTCTTGCCCTTCTTGATGTTCGGGCCATCGATCAGCCTCACGAAATCGTGATCGAACGCCGCCTTCATCGGTTTGATGGTGGAAAGGAAGGGCTTCACTTTTTCCAGGTCTTGCGGATTCAAGACCCCGGCATTGGCCGCCGACTGATAGGCGTTGTCCTTGAAAATATCCCACCCGGCGAAGGCGATGTCCCTGAGCTCCGCCAGCGGCACGAATTTCTTGATCAGAGGCGAGCGCGCGTCCGTGCGCTTGCCCAGCCGAATCGTCCCCATCTGCGTGAGCGAACCAACCGGCTGCGCTTTCCCCCGGCGCACCAGCTCGACTCCCGCCATGAAGGTGGTACTGACAGCGCCCAAGCCCGGAAGCAAAACGCCCAGTTTCCCCTTGGCGGGCGCGATTTTGGAAGGCTTTTCCATGCCGCTCCTTTTGTGAACGATCCCAATGCGATCGAAAGAAATGACGAAATGAAAACAACGGCTCTTGCAGCAGAAGCGCGCTGCATCCCCAAGCAAAACAGTAATGATGAGGGAAGAACGCGCGATTTGCAAATCGACGTGTCAGAAACGCAGGGATCAACGGGACAATTTGTAGGCTCCGCTCCGGCGAAAATGGACTTCCGAGGTGTAGACGTTCACGACAATCGCCGGTCGATTGAGTCTTACTTTCGGCTTTCACCAGAGTTACAGTGGGACAAATCATGCGGCGGTCAACGCCGCGACGGAGACGTCAATGAAATTCAAGAATCAATTTTTAGCGTTTTTGATTGCAATATCCATTCTCGGTATTGGCGCAACAATCTTCAGCGGAGGGGCAGGCGCTCAGGAAGATGGCTGGCAAATCCTCCGCGCGGACTATGGATTTAGGTCGCAGCGCACCGACGTCACCGATCTTCTTCGCGACCTGCTCTCCCGGGGCGGCGTGAATGGCAGAGTCGCCGTCAACAACCAAACCATGGGCGGCGATCCTGCCGTTGGAAAAGATAAATCGCTGCGCATCTTTGCCAGAAACAGGCAAGGCCAGGAGCGCGAATTCGATTACAACGAAGGCAGTTTCGTGGATGCGCGCATGTTCGTCTTCCGAAGAGATGACTGGGACGACCGCCCCGCCGTCCGCCCTGGCGACCGTCCCGGAAACTACGGAGACCATGACCGGGATGAGCGGA